>Ga0228710_1004584_pt1 | contig 21787 bp, 14 predicted proteins | sample MedpolnodulmetaG_FD_177995 | JGI IMG/M metagenome (GOLD analysis project Ga0228710, IMG submission 177995) | Root nodule microbial communities from Medicago polymorpha collected in Santa Monica, California, United States - pink nodules | ecosystem: Host-associated > Plants > Roots > Nodule...
CTTTTCCTCAAAAAAAAAAAAAAATACATTGACATCTGTTGCACAGTTTATTTAGTTGATAGAATCATGAATGGATTAATGTGTAGGTTGGCTCAATCTTAATCTTGTTTGAGCAGTAGGGGTGTACTCAATTACATTTTAAAAGATTTGAAAAGGCTTTTCTTAAGATGAAATAGTCTTGTCCTCTTCTATCAATATTTGTTTTTTCTTTAAGAAGCTTCTATCAATATTTGTTTAATCTAAATAATATAGTGATATTTAATTAAGACAATCTATTTTTAAAAAACTGAGTATAGAAATTTTGTGACATTCAATAAAAAATTATAACTATTTTTTAATTAAGATATAACTTAAATTTAGTTGGATTGTTGAATTTAAATTGTGTTTTTTAAGGAGCTTTTGGCTTTAAAATATTTTTTCCCATAACATGAGATATCTAGGGATTCTCATTTCGCATTTATGTTTGTTTTTACCCCTCTCTTCTATCCTTCCTCAATATTCTTTATTTCTATCATATTTTTATTTCTTTGTTGTCTTTATATATCTCATATCTTTCCCCCCTTTTCTTTCCAATTTCTTCATTTATATTTCTATTCACTCTCTTCTTTCTCCAACCCTCTACATAAATATCTAGCTATATTTTATCTTTGCTGGTTGTCGAAGATAATTTCTCTTTAAAGAATCATCACAAAGAAAATATTAATAAAATAAAACAAAAAATTCGACTTTATATTTCCAATTAATAAAATAAAACAAAAAATTCGACTTTATATTTCCATTCACCCTCTTCTTTCACCAATGCTGTACGTGAATATCTAGCTATATTTTATCTGTGTTGGTCATCCAACATAATTTCTCTTAACGGAATCGTCACAAAGAAAATATCAATAAAATGAAGGGTTAAATATGTTTTTGGTCCTAACTCAACTAACAAAATGCTGAAATTGTTAGGTTGGGTGCCATGATCGGGGTTTGAACGCTGATACCTCCACTTGTGTGTGAGTTTATAATGGCTTTGCCATTTCGTCTATCTACCAACAAAAAAAAAAAGTTTTTGGTCCCTATAAAATTGGGAGCTTATAAGTTTAGTCCTTACTTAATTTTAATAGTTTTTTTAATCCCTACAAAAAAAAAGTTACTTCTAATTTTAGTCCCTGCTAAAACAAGTTTGTTTAATTATTCTTAAACTCTTAAATTTTTGAACGATTTTTTTTGAGACAAGTTTAAAACACTATGAAAGGTTCATTTACTGAAATTTAAAATTTTTTAACATGAAATGAATTAAATATGAATTTTTTAAAACGACAAAAGTTAAAGATAAAAGTAATATAATCTGGACATAAAAATCAAATTTTGCGATAATTTTTTGCGGATGAACTTTTAGTAATGTACTTAACACGTCTAAAAAAAATTATTAAAAAACTTAAAACTGTAAGCATAAATTGAACAAACTTGAATTGAACAGGGACTAATACTGAGTGCATATTTTTTTTTGTAGGGACTAAAAGAACTATCAAAATTAAATAAAGACTAAACTTAAAAGACCTCAATTTTATAAGGACTAAAAACATATTTAACCCCAAAATGAAAAAAAAAATCTACTTTTTAAAAATGAGTCAATTTTAAGCTTCATTTCGAGGTATGTGGTACTCCATTTGAGGTGTGTCATGGATATTAACTTTATTAAGTCACTTCAAAATAATTTAATTAAATCACTCAATTCTTTATTTAAACAATACTTAAAATTGATAAACAATGCAATGCAAACCATACAAATATACTTTCTTGTCAATGAGATTTTTGTCGTTATTAAAAAATATATTTTATCTTTTAATCTATACTATATATAAAGAAAACACCCGCTTTCATCTCTTTTCAGTTGAATTTTTCTTTCCAACAATGTCCTCAATTTTCAATACATGTAACAAATAGATAAAAATAAATTTAAATATTAAAAAAACAAACAAACACGATATGTTTATATATACATCTATATTTCTTTTCCTTTATCATTTAAAAAATGTAACAAACTAGATCAGTATATTTATATATACTTTTACATTATTCCAATTATACCCTTAAACAACTTTTTATATAATAAAGATTATTGTTGGTGTCACTAACAAAAAGTATCCATATTTTTTTTTTGTTATATTTTTTGTGTCATTGAAATAGATAATAATGGTTAGTTTGGTTTGTTATAACTTGAAAGCAACAAACATTTATATTTTTAGTTTTAATCAAAATTAAATTTTCATGAAAAATCACCGCCCATAATTTTCAAACGTTAGTGCAATAAAAAGAGTGGAAAGACGAGCACGTGAGTACCCGTCTTTTCGCCAGTATTAATAATAATAAATATATACCGTATTAAAAAATTATTTCTTCTCACTTTCCATTTAACCATTTCTCTCATATTTATCTTATGCCAATTGCTACATCAATCTAATCTATTTTTTTTTATCTATTTATCTTTTCTCACACTTTTTTTTAACTTTTTTTTTCTTCTACTCTTACATACTTCTCTTAACTAAACATATTGTCATAATGTTTTTTAATAGTGATAATTGATAAAGGTATGAAATGTCAGCTATTGTTTAACGGTGAATCATTTTCGTCGAAAAATCTATTAGATACATAAGGTAGGTTATCTCCTTTTATCTCTCATTTCGTAAAAACAAAAAATGTTGATGAAGATGCATAAATGTCTTATCACAGTTTTGAGTTAGATCTTGTTACATATTGAGTCGGAAAAAAGATATTGTTATACATATTCTTGTTGTTTAGTTCGGTTATAATAGAACTCATATAAAAATATATTAGGACTGTGGGTGGAAAGATGAGTAAGACCCACCGAACCGGTCTGTTTAACCTGTTCGGACTTAGATTTTGAGACTACTCCTTTTAGTTGGCCTGCCTCATTCAACCAATTGAAAAAATAGTAGAAGTTGTTTCAAACTCGTTTGGTATATGTTAAAAAAGATATTTTGATATTCACTAACTTAAATATTCATTGTTCGAGATTTTACATTGTAAATATCACATAATTTTTCAAAAATTATTTTTATGAAAAGCTATTTAAAATAGCTTTTTTTTAGAGATTATTTCAAAATTTTAGTATCCAAAAAAAAATGATAACAAAATAATAAAATACTTAGAATGACATTTTAAGATAAGTTATTCAAACAAATTTTTCATTTGAAACTTTCATTGAATTTTTTTTTGTTAGAAATATTATAACAAAAAAATACTACACTACAAAAATTTATTTTAAAAAAGCTAGTATAACAAATGGGCTCATAATTGAGCCTACATATCAATATTTTTTAGAGGATTGCTTTTTAGGTCCCCCAATATCTCTTTAGGCCCCTAAAAATAAAAAATTAACCTTTATAATTAAAAACTAATTTTCCACAATTTGCACCTCCGGAATGTAACTACCGGATGAACATTTTGAAATTTCCACATTCAATGCATACGGTAGTTAAAAATATAAGCCACTGAATAATTTCTCAAACAGCATTTATCTTTCTAACTTTCAGTTAAAAATTAACAAAAACAAGATTGGATTGTCGTATCTAAAATCTCTTGAATCCGTACGACATATTCTACATGCAATTGAAGGACTGTTTGCACGCACCATATGAAAATTCAGAGCACACGTTGCATTTGTCTGTGGAAGTAAATGTAATGTAAGTATTGCACGTCACCCAGCTCCAAGCGTGTCAAAACTGTGAGAATCACCTAGCAAATGAAATATTGGAGAAAAGTTACTTTTATGCATGAACAAAGACCAAGTAATGATAATATAATGTTTATCCGCACTACTTATTTGCTTTGGAATATAAATGATCTTGTATGTTACAGTAATTCATTTTGGAATTGTCATAACTGTGTTTAGGTAATCCATTATAGTTTACCTGGTATTTGATTTCTTCTAAATTCTAATAGTAGCACTGCAAGATGTTCTTTCAATTGTTTTTCTTATTAAATAGAATGGGCATTGTAGGAGATAGGACCTGCTGGAAGGGATGGGAGGTTGTCCTATTGTCACCAATTTTACCATGAAGGTTTTAAATAACGGTTGCGGTCAAGGTCGCGGTCACGTATAGGATTCACGATTTCGATTGTTACGGATGTTGCGTGATGGATTGCAGTTGTCGCGGTGTGAATTAATCATAACATTTCGTCGTGATTTTTGTTTACTCCCTAAAAACGGTAACGCCGGCTACCTATACCATTTTGTCGCGGCCTTTTTCTCGGTGACAGACCGTTTTTTAAAACCTTCATGAGATGTATTTCAAACTTTGTAGTCTAATGTACAGGTAACTGTAATGAGTAAACTAGTAATGGTAAAAGTGAACTGTTTTATTGATAATAAAAAATAAATTTCCAAGGTGATGGGAAAGCTAGAACAACGTTGATGGAATTTTAAGTGTAGAGATAACAGAAAGGTTGAGAGAGAGATAATTGAAAATACACTCATTCCATGCCTAATTATTTATCTCACTACACTATATATAGCCCTTGAGCCTAGTGCTAGGAATCTTCACTCTGCTCCCTTTTCTCACAGACGTGGCTCCCCTTCATTCCTTGCATTTTCCAAATTTGTTGGAATAGAATTGATTAGCTCCTTCTCTTTTGGTCTACTGTCAGTTGGCATTCTCATTACACTAACATAATACTCCGTCCGTCCCTATATGTAAGCACCATTTGCCTCTAATAAAATGGTGTTTAGATATAGGGACGGAGGGAGTAACACACTAACACAATTCTTTTTCTTTTATCTTTTCCTCATTATGTGCAATTTTTTATCTGCGGTGAAGGGATGGATGATTATGCAGTGAATAAATTTATGTCTGAAGTGTTTCATGCTGGCAAAAGGCAAAAGCTCATGTGGGAAAATATGTTCGTTAATCAAAGAATCTGCTTCATGCAGGTTTGATGTAAAAGAAGAGGTCCTTTCCTCAATTTTCAGTTACAAATTAGACTTTCATAACATCATGTTGGGAGTTGGCCATGCTGATACAAGAACTTATAAGGTTGTATCAATTCGTGTTTTAACTACCAAAGATAAATGTTGTTTGAGCAATTATTCACTGGCTTATATTTTTAACTACCGTATGCATTAAATGTGAAATTCCAAAATGTTCATCCGGTAGTTACATTCCGGAGGTGCAAATTGTGGAAAATTAAATTGCACTACCGGATTTTATGTACAGAAGGTTCTGGTTTTTAATTATAAAGGTTAATTTTGTATTTTTAGGGGGTATAAAGAGATATTGGGGGGGCCTAAAGAGATAAAGGTTATATATGACTTATTCATTTTCTTTATTTGAGTTGGAGAGGTTATAAAAGTATAGAATTTGTGCGAGGTTGCTAATGTTATACTAGTTTGGTTTCTATGGAAGCAAAAACTCACATTGCCCTTGTTACTATCCCTGTCTTAAGCCATCAAGTTTCATTGCTTGAGTTTGCTAAACGACTTAATCATCTCTACAAAAACTCTTTCCAAGTCACATGCATCATTCCCACAATTAGTGATTCTCCATCCATATCATCCAAACACTACTTCGATGACCTCCCTTCTAACATAAAATGCATTTTTCTTCCTCCAATCAACTTTGAGGATCTAAGGAGTAGTGGTCTTGTGCTTGAATCTCAAGTTCAAATCTCGGTTACTCGATCTATGCCATTAGTGTGTGAAACCTTAAGGTCAATATGCACTAGCTCTAATGTGGTTGCTCTAATTGTTGATTCACTTGCACATGAAGCACATGAATTTGCTAAGGAATTAAACATCTTATCCTACACTTACTTTCCTTGTTCGGCTATGGTATTATCAATGTGCCTATACTCCTCAAAGCTTGATGAATCAATTACTTGTGAGTACAAAGATCATCCCCAACCAATAGAGATTCCAGGCGAGTAAAATTAATTAACCCTCATTTTATACAACTTTATACTTGCTCCGATATTAATTATTTTCATTTATTAAATAATTTTAAGTCTAGTTTGCTTAGTAATGATTTATTTTTTTGCTCTTAAACTTTCTTTCGATTTTATTTGTTAACACTTAACAATGAGAATAAAAGACTTTTTGAATTCATTTTTGTGATGAAGAGAAGATAACATGTTAGTTAATTAAGGATGATATATTTCTGGAAATAATGAAAACAATTATTCTACAAAATGTTCTAAAAAAAATACACAAGATTTTAGTTAAATGCACTTAATTTTATTGATCCCATATAAAAATAAGTGTATTCTCAAAAGCAACTTCCATAGAAATAATTTGTTTCATGTAAATAAAAGAGTCATTGAACAAAAAAACTTATAGTACTACAATGAAGATGTATTTTAGAAATGATACTATTTAGTAGAGTAAAGTAGCTAGATTTGCTTATATTTGAGGCTACTTATAAATATAAGTACTTCAATTTAGATCAAGAGTCTTGTAATTAGGAGTACCTATATTTATAAGTATCACAATTCATTTCAGTATCGCAAGTACTTATATTTTCGTTTATCTTTTTGCGCTGCTTTGTATTGTAGGGTTTTTTCCTACAGTTTTGTTTTGTACGTAACCTTACAATTATATTGAATATTCCCAAAAACTAAATTCATTGAACACTCTAAAGTTTCTTTACAACCCTCCACACGTTCATCACGCTCTCTCTCTATACACACACACACTATTTCTTTAGTCTCTTTTTCTATGTTTAACTGCTCATTTGCTCTGTTCATTCACTAATGACGGAGACAAAAAAAGAAGAGAGACTGTGATATATCATGCGATCATTGTTTTAGGTTTTAGTTTTATGTCAAATGCAAATATTGCAATCATGCATCCTTGTTGGAATGGTACTTTAAGGAATAAACCATCCTCTTGCTGGGACAAATAAGAGTGTTATTACGGAGAGTTATACGTAATATTGGATTCTGATTGAATTAAGAATGCTTTATGTTATTTATTTTTGTTTAAGACTTGAGTTTTGAAGTATTTTGAAGGTTATTTATGATATTTAAAATATTTTTGAGTTTATATATGATATTTTACGTCATATTTATATTTTCCTTTATCTGTGGTTCCAACACCAGATACACCTGAGCTGAATTTATACAAGTTATTTATTATAGGTTGCATGTCTGTTCAAGGCACAGATCTCCCAGACAGTCTTCAAAACAGGTCCAGTTTAGCATACAAGTTATTTCTTCACCGCTCCCAACAACTTCGTCAAGGTGATGGGATCATAATCAATAGCTTCCTTGAAATGGAATCAAAAGCATTGAAAGCAATACCCCTTGCCTCAAAAAATCTATATGGTCCCACCCCTGATGTGTATCCAGTTGGGCCCATCATACAAACAAGGCCTAATATTCAAAAAAATGCATGTGAGCGTTGGTTAGATAATCAACAACCTAACTCAGTTCTCTACATTTCTTTTGGAAGTGGGGGCACACTTTCACAAGACCAAATTAATGAGCTTGCCTTGGGATTGGAACTTAGCCACCATAAATTTTTATGGGTTAATGTGAGACCACCAAATAATAAAGCAAGTGCTAGTTATCTAAGCAATGAAGAAATGGACCCTTTACATTTTTTACCTTTAGGATTTTTACAAAGAACCAAAGGACAAGGTTTTGTTATGTGTGGTTGGGCACCACAAGTTGAAGTCCTTAAACACAATGCAATTGGTGCATTTTTAACTCATTGTGGTTGGAATTCAATTTTGGAGAGTATTGTTCATGGTGTCCCAATGATAGCTTGGCCACTATTTGCTGAACAAAGAAGCAATGCTGCATTGGTAACTAATGGCCACAAGATTGCTATGAGGCCAAAATATAATAGCAAAGGCATAGTGGTAAAGGAAGAAGTGGCTAATATTATAAAGGGTATCATGGAGGGTTTGGAGAGTGGAGAAATTCGAAGAAGAATGAAAGAACTGCAAAAGTTTGCTAATTGTGCTATGATGGAAAATGGGTCATCCATGAAGACCTTTTCGATGTTGGCACTTAAATGGAAGAGCTTGAGCAGGCCCATAGAAGATTGATGGATACGGGCAAGTTTTGAAAAATTTGGAAAGATCATTGATATTCCCACATCAATTTTTGTTTTAAAAACACATGGAAATTAACTACCGACCAGGAACAAAGAAAACGAAGGAAGACGAACAGAGTTACCTACCGTTTATTGTTAAATGTGTAATTTCCATGTGTTTTTCAAGCAAAAACTGAAGTGAGAACAACAATTTTCATTTGAAAAAGCCCATAGATGAATGATGGAGAATCATAACGTGGTCCAAATAAGTTTTGGTCATTAGACTATCTTTTATCTGAATTCTTTATGTTTCACGTGTGTGATGTTTAATAACTTTTCTCTTAAATAATTTTCAAACGAATGTATAATGATCATATTCCGTAAAAAATAAAAATAGTCATCATGTAGCATAGATTTTTTTTTGTTTTGTTTTTATAAAAGCACTTTTGATCCTCTATCGATATTCATTCGCAACATTTTTTTAACAAGTCAAAATAGATCATATAAACCAAACGAAAGGATCTACCTATCACAAGGAGTGCAAGGGTTAAACTAAAGAGTTCACAAAGTCATTACAAAAAACTAGAACACGTGAACAACAAAGCTACAACTAAGAAACATTACTAAAACCTAAAAAAGGTTTTTTAGGTTTCAGCCACCAATGATGCAGATCAAAAGCTGTAACTAAATTTTTTTCCTTTATCAAATATATGTTGAATTAAGTCTTCCTTTTGCCGAAAGTAGCGACCCTTTTGTTTCTTCTAAACTACCCACCCACTCAAAAGCTACCAAATCACTTGAAGTAGAGACCAATTATTTTTGGAGAATGAACCCCTACCACTACTAAAAAAACAGTGTTTTCGGACGGAATTTTCGGGTGGATACGTTTTAGTCTGAATTATTCGGACGAATTTGGGACAGTTTTAACAGAGCGAAATTTTTGTCCCAAAATCGTGTGAAATTTTTATGACATGTTCAAACATGGTTTTTTCCCACATATTTCCTTAAAAAAAAACAAATTCGTCCCAAAACCATGAGAAATATTGACACGGATTTTGGACGGTTAATAATTTGAAGGTTTTAATTTTATTTCTAATTTGTTCACATTTCAAGTAGTGTCCCAAATCTGTCAGAAATATTGAGACGGATTTCAGTCGAAATACGAGATATAGCTTATTATTTTTATTTCCGTGTATTCCGTCCCAAATCCGTGTGAAAGTTTGAGACAAATTTTTGACCATATTTAACATATTTTTATTTCCATGAATTCTGTCCCAAATCCGTGGGTAACAGTTGATACAGATTTCAGACAAAGTAATTTATTTATATATAATAGAGTAGTTGTGAAAGATAAACCCTAGTGTGTTAATCTTGTGAGCCTCCTTCATTCTCTCTCTCTAACCTTCATTTCTATCCACCTCCATGCCATTTTCTCTCTTTTTTTTTTTTTTGCCATTGTAAGCATATAATAAGAAGAAAAGAAGAATAGATCTTGTCTCCTCTAATCATCATCTTCCTTTCTATCCAAATGAAATTCTGATGAGTAAAACCGCAAGTGCACGGCTTACCGATGTAGTAATAAAAGATATCGTTCCGACAGGGAGTTATGAATTCAATTAACTTTCAATAAGGATTAGAAGAAGATTAAATTATAAAGTTGTGATTTTTAATGGTTTAGAAAATAACAATAATAATAATAAAAAGCGTCTTGGGATTATTGGTTCATCATAATAACAAACCTTTCACAAACAAACTCTAAACCTAAACTTTATATTTGACCTACTTTCTAAAGACAAGTTTCTCTTAAGCGTATCAAAGCTTCTTTGGAAGTCATTGTGCGTGTTCCTCTAGCAACCACGCCCATTCTTATGGTTGATTGCTATTAGAATCCTTGAAGAATGAAACTTTATATTTCTCAAGGTTTGCTAGACTATTATCATGTTTTGCAACCCTTGTCTAATTTCACTTGTTCCAATATCAAAGCTCTGTTGTCGCATTATGAATTGATATTTGTGATGATGAATTAACAAATACTAACCCTCCGCTGTCACATTATGAGTTTGGTATTTGTCAATTCATTATAAAAACGGTGAAATTAGATTAGAAAGTAGATTTATATAAAATTAGGGTTTGAGGCTTGGTTTGATTAGGATTAGGTCATTAGACTCATCCAACAATCCCAAGACAAGAAGAGTCTACTCACTCACGTTCATTGTAGACATAGAAGAGAAGAAGAAGAAGAAGAATATAGAAGTAAATAACAATAAAATAAAGGTGAACTTTTATTCCAAGAACAAAAGATGGTTTTACAAACTAGATGACTGCTCTATTTATAGTCTAATATTGACTTGAGCCCCAAGAATTAAATCACTAAAGTGTTGCACAAGAAACCATGGGCTCTAGGTTAGAAATACTAAAATAGGCAGCTTTGTCGAAGAAGCAAAAGCAGCAAAAGGGGCGTGCGACTTGTTATATTTTTGTACAAGATCTTCAAATTCTTTGCACAAGATATTTTTCTACGAGATCTTCATATTTTTGACATGAATCCTTACACAATATATTTTTGCTTGAGATCTTCATATTTTTGGCATGCATAAGCTCCAATTCTCCTTTCTTTTGCTCCAAGACTCCATCTTTCAATTATTTGCTTTTGAAATATAATAACTTGCAATTGAAGTAAAATAGTTCTAAAAAGAAAATAATATTAAATAAAATAAAATTAAATCTAAATAAAACAAACTCAAATATTATATTAAAAACACTAATTATTGACTCATCAAATTCCATAAACAAGTGTTTGAAAAAATGGGTCATCTCATCATCATCTTCCTTTCTATTGTTGTGTTTCACTCTCCTTCGCTCTCTGCGATTTGCCTTCACTGGATCTAGTCTCATAGCATCCTCATCTTCCTTTCTATACTTATTCTTCAGTACCAGATCTATTTTATGCTTTCTTTGTCAGGTGTTTTTTTAACCTATTTTGCCCACACAATACTGTGTTTATGTTTCTTAGTCATGTGATTTTGTTTGATGTGTGTTCGGGCATTCCATCAGTTTTCTTGCTATGGGATTGAATCTCTTTGTCGTGTTGCTCATCATCTTAGTGGTCAGGGTTTGTTTTTAATAATATTAGTTGTTCAAGAAAGTAATTGAAGTTGAATCACTTGTATCAATTCATTTGTAAGAATAATAATCTAAAAAAGTCATAAAAAACACAAGAAAAAATTTGTCGAAATCTGAATTAAAAACACCCAAAATTATTTAACTTAATTCCGTCTGAAAACCGTAGGAAATTAAAATGGACAACGTCCTATCTCTCCGAATTCCGTCCGAAAACGGATTTTCGTCCGAAATCCGTGGGATTTTTCTGTAAATTTCGTCCGAAAACCGTCTGAAATTCCATTTGAAAATGACGTATTTTTAGTAGTGTATCCATTGCCTGATTCACACCAAAATAGATCCAAAATAAATCATATCGCATGAACAAATGATGAATACTTTCCAATGAGCTGCAACCAGTGACACACATACTAGAATTATATTGAACTACTCTTCGTTGAATCTTGTTTCGCAATAACCACCAAGCAAAACAAGACACTTTTAAAGACACTGACTTATTCCAAATCGTATCATTAGTAACAATATTAGCAATCGACTTTTGTGCCGTCAACATGTGATAGACGCCGCTAACAGTGTAACCTTTGTCTGGCGCAACAGACCACCTCCAACTATCATCCACTCCGACATGCAAATTAATGTTATTCTCTAGCTCACTACACTCGTCTACCTGCTAGTCCTCCTAAACTAATAAATGGCACCGCCGTTTCCAAGCCTCTACACCAACCCCTCAATCTAATGCGCTCATCTCAGCCACATACATCAACTTATTCTCAGCTAAATCATACATACACCTAAACCTATCACACAACTTTCCCCCTCAACCTCGCATCCATCCAAAACAATGCTTTAGAGCCGAGATATGCTTCCACTATGAAGATCCTACTCATTCACGATAATTTTTGTTGATAAAAATAATATATATTGATTCACGGTTTTAGTCTCTTCATTTATAAATATAAAGAAAATGTGATTTAAATTTTTAAAATTTAAAAATTTTCCCTAAAAAAGAAAATTTAGAAATTTTCTCCACCACTAAATTTGAGTCTTATTTATACTCGCGTGTATGTTTCATAATGAGATAACAAGTCACAAGATGATGCGCTAATGCATATTTTTTGGGAAATCTATTTTTTTTCTTCAAAATTTAACATTTTTTTGCATTTTAAATTTTATTTTATGAAACAATACTTTTATGATATATGAAACAAAATAATAAGATTTAATTTATTAGTGGTAGATTTTTTTTTTTCATATTCTATTTTAAATGGTAAGATGTATTTTGAGAATTAAAATGGGAAGGATTAAAAGCATGAACAGTGAAACCAAAATTGAATTTAATAAAAATATTGTCTAAGCTTACAATGATGGAGTTAAATATGTTTTTAATCTCTATAAGTATATCAACTTTTTGTTTAGGTCCTTCTAAAAAATTTGTATGACTTTTGGTGTTCCTATAAATTTTATGTTTTCAATTTTAGTCTACATATTTTTTTACAAAAGTTTATGTTTCGTGTTTCAAATAAATTTTTTTGGTGACATATAATTCATAAGACCGTAATATATCATTAGTTTAATAATTTAACTATTTAGACTTTAACTATTTAGGCTAAATAGTTAAATTATTAAACAAATAATATTTTTAAGTTTTATCATCATATATGTTAAAAAAAGTCGTTTTAAACACGAAATATGAACTTTTGTGGAAGACTAAAATTGAAACTAAACAATTTAGAGGGACAAAACGCCAAAGAAAATATTAAAAGTGACTAAAATTAAAAATTGGCACTATATATTTAAAGGGATTTAACATATACTCCATTCGATCCTATTTATAAGAGAAATTTAAATCAACAAAAGTTGATGTATCTAGTTAAAAATTTAGTTCAAATACATCAACTTTTGTTGACCAAACTTTCTCTTATAAATAGAACCGGAGGGAGTCTTTAACTGCGTGTACCTTTGACATTTGAAAAATCACTCTTGCATGCAATGCTCCCTTTTATTTAACCCGTTGGAGTTGGCAAACATTATTACATAGCTTTTATCGATAACCAATTTTGAGGGACAAATCGCCGATTTTTTTTTTTTAAAGCGACTAAAATTAAAAATTGGCACCGTATATTTATGGGATTAACTCCGTGTACGTTTGACATTTGAAAAATCACTCTTGCATGCAATGTCTCCCTTTTATTTAACCATTTGGAGTTGGCAAACATTAGTACATAGCTTTTATTGATATTCATTTCGAAATTTAGGTTCTTAAAAAACTGGTCGGTCTTATAAAGGCATCACCAATCAATGCTATCACTAGATCTAGTAGATTATTTCAGTTTTCTCCTAGTCTCAAAGAAAATTTTCTAATTTAATTTAAGATAAAGTTAAATGAAAATCACGCCAACAAATTTAGGTGCATTAGCTAGTGGTCTATAGCACAAACTTGTTGCTGAAAGTTAGCTCGAAATTAGATGTTAAAGTTGTTGAAAAATCGTGGCATGTGAACATGCATGGGATCGTGACACGATTTTAGTTCATTTTTTGGGTGGTTGCCACTGGAAATATCGTGGAATGATGGAAATGCATTATGACATGATTAACGAATAGAATGCAATATTGTATTGGCGTACTAATTGCAATCGTGGCACAATGAGTGCATAACGTGACACGATTCTCTCTTGATTTATACAACGCTTCATTTTTAATATTTTGAGAGAGCTTTAAGAGAGAGAAACTTAGGAAACCAAAATAGAAAACTTTAGGGTTGAGTGTGTTTAGTGAAAGTTTTTTCTAGGGTTGGGAACATTTGTTTAATATTTTGAGAGAGCTTTATGAGAGAGAAACTTAGGAAACCAAATGAGAAAACTTTAGGGTTGAGTGTGTTTGGTGAAAGTTTTTTCTAGGGTTGGGAACATTTGTAAACACCTTGGGTAGTGAGATCTCATTAGAGGAAGAATAAAAAAGCTTCCTTTATTGTTTTCTCTTAGGATTTATTGTGAGTGTCGGTAACTTGAAAAATGGGCAAAAATTAGGGTTTGTTCTTTGTGTCCGAACTGTTTAAGCAAACTATTGTATTTAAGCAAAATATTGTCTAAGCTTACAAATGTTATGTTAAATATGTTTTTAATACAAATTTTATATCACTTTTGGTTCCAATAAATTTTATGTTTCCAAAAGTCCATGTTTTTTTAAAAAAGTTTATGTTTCGTGTTCAAAATAATTTTTTTCGGTGATATATCATTGATAAGACTAGAAAATATGATTAGTTTAATAATTTAACTATTTAGTTAAATTATTAAACCAATAATATTTTAAAGTTTTATCAATCATATATCATTAAAAAAAGTCGTTTGAAACACAACGTGAACTTTTGTAGAAAAAAAAGACTAAAATTGAAACCAAACAATTTAGAGGGATAAGAAACCGATTTTTTTAAAAGTGACTAAAATTAAAAGTTGGTATATTTAAATAGACTTAAAATATATTTAACCCCACTAAGGTTAAATATTTAAGAAATCACTCTAAATCAGGATGAATGCTCTGTTCATGGTGCATACCATTTTTGTGTGCAAGAATTACTTGATACGTCCCACTTCAAGGTACAAGGCTCCTACAATTTAATTTGGAAGCTCAAGATTCCCCCCAAACGTAAACAACTTTATATGGCAAATTTGAAAGAATTGTTTACCAACTCGTGTACGCCGAAAAGATAAAGGAGTCACATGTCCTATGAATTGTACAATACTGTGTATGGTGGGCAGTAAGGATACACTTCATTTATCTTTTCAATGTCTAAGTAGCTTAAATGTTGGACTATGATGCCTTTCTTTTCTTCTATTTCTCTTTTGCCACAACAAGATATGGATAACAAGAATATTATCTTCAAAGCATTATAAGATTTATCTAAGGAAGATGCAACTTTATTTTTCTGTGTGTTGTGAAGTATATGGAAAAAGAGAAACAATAAAGTGTAGAATGAGGTAATTAATGCTCAAGTTTATGTTGTTTGAGAGAGCAAAAACTATGTTTCATAATTGACAAGATGTACGTAGGATTTGTAATACATCTCGTGCATAACCACGAAAAGAAGGAAATGTGAAATGAATCAAACCAACTGAAAGAAGATTTAAGTGCAATATTGATGCTTCTTTCTCGCAACTTTCTAATAGAGTGGAAATAGGAGTTTGTATAAGGGATGATACATGCACTTTTGTTTTGGCAAAAACTGAACGGTTTACTCTAGTATGTGAGGTACATGTTGGTGAAGCTCTTGGATTTTTATCAGCTTTAGAATGGGTTCATCAATTACACTTGGGACCTATTGATTTTGAGCTTGATGCTAAAAAAGTGTTGGATAGTTTTTCATCTGCACATCAGGATGTTATAGAGTTTGGGATGATTATTCATAATTGTAAAACTATTTTTGAGCAATATTATGTAAACTCTAATGTTGATCATGAGTTTGTGAGAAGACAAACAAATGAGGCAACCTATAGTTAAGCTAAGGCGGCCACATCCTCCATTAGTTTTCAGATTTTAGTAAAAATACTAGCTATTGTATTAACACATTTTAAGTAATGAAATACTATAAGCTTCTTTCCTTTAATTTTTGTTTTTGTTTTTGAAAAATCACTCTTGCATGCAGTATGTCTCCCTTTTATTTAAGAAGTTGGTGTTGGCAAAGCATTAGTACATAGCTTTTATGAGGATCGTTCCTACGAATCTGGAGGCTCAGTTCTGTAAATGAAAAGAGGCCCGTAATAAAATAAAAATGTATTTTTTTAAAGAACAATGTTCTATTTAAATTTTTTAAAAGATAAATATAAGATGTCGTATATATGCGATACACCCAACAGTGAAAATCACTACCGTATACACGAGGAACCTCAAACCACCCTCCCAAAAAGACACCCACCTAACACACTTAGTAGTACTATTGAGCTATAATTGTTTTTTTTGAAGCCCGTACCAGGTCAAGTTCCATTGAGCGGTTTGCACACTCCAAGGTCTGCCCCTGCCTTTTATTTATATTTATTTTGAAATTTATGTTCCTAAAACACTGGTTGGTCTTATAAAGATATCACCAATCAAGGCTATCACTAGATCTAGTAGATTATTTCAGTTTTCTCCTACTCTCAAAGAAATTATCACTAGATCTAGTTTATTATTTCAGTTTTCTCCTACTCTCAAAGAAAATTTTCTAATTTAAGATAAAGTTAAATAAATTGGACTTTCATGTCAATTAAGATCGCAACAAACCATAATAAATTTCCATTTATATAAGGTTAAATTTGCTTGTTCAAACCACAACAAATCACATCCAACAAAGTTTAATTAGAAGCTAACCATGGAAGAAAAAACAACATGTGTAGCAATTGTTCCTAGTCCTGGTTACACTCATTTAGTACCACTAGTTGAGTTTACCAAAAGATTAGCTTCACTTCACATAGGAATTCATTTCAAGTTTATCATTCCCACACTAGGTCCTCCCACTGATTCCACGATAACAATCCTCAATTCACTTCAAAATTCAAACTTGAGCACCACCACCTTCACATTTCTTCCACAAATCAGCATTGCGGATCTTCCACAAGATGCTAGCACTGCAGCACTTATGCAACTCACAGTTTCTCACTCACTCACTTCTTTTAAAAAAACCCTAACCCTTGAACGTTGTAGCAAAAAGGTAGTTGCTGTTGTTGCTGATTATTTTGCTGCAGAAACACTTTCTGTAGCTAAAGAGTTCAATATTTTGTCCTACATATATTACCCTGGAAATGCTTTATCACTTTCATTGTTCTTCCATTTACCTTACCTTGATAAAACTACATCATGTGAATTCAAGGATTTAAAAGAAGCAATCAAAATGCCTGGTTGCATACCAATTCATGGTTGTGATTTTCCAAGCACAGTTCAAAACCGTTCAAGCATTGTTTATAAATCATTCATTTATGTATGCAAAATGTTGCATTTTGCAGATGGAATAATACTAAATGCTTTTACAAATTTGGAAGCAGATACAATCAAAGCTATGCAGAAAAAAGAAGCTAAGCTTCCTCCAATCTACCCTATTGGACCCATCATTCAAACTGATTCAACCATTAAGGTAAAGGAATCAGAATTTTTGATGGGTTGGTTAGACAACCAACCATGTAAATCTGTTCTTTATGTTTCATTTGGGAGTGGTGGAACATTAAATCAAGAACAAATTTTTGAGCTTGCATTGGGTTTGGAGTTAAGTGGAGTTAAATTTCTATGGGTTGTGAGGGCCCCAAATAAATCACCAAATGGTGCTTATCTTAAGGAGATGATGAAAAATAATGAAAATTTAAATTTTTTGCCACGTGGCTTTTTGGAGAGAACAAAAGGGAATGGTTTAGTTGTTTCATCATGGGCACCTCAAATTGAGATCTTGAGTCATGAGTCTATTGGTGGATTTTTAACACATTGTGGTTGGAATTCAACTCGAGAGTATTGTTAATGGTATACCACTTATTGTTTGGCCACTATTTGCTGAACAAAGGATTAATGCTTTGATGTTATGTGAGGGTTTAAAGGTGGCATTAAGGCCTAAAGTTGTTGAAGGAAATAATGGGATAGTTAAAAGGGAAGAAATTGCTCAAGTTGTGAAGAGTGTAATAATTCAAGACAAAAGAGGTAAAGAAATAAGGAAAAGATTGGAAGAGATTAGAATAGGTTTAATGGATGCGATGAAAGAGTCTACAAGGACAATCACTCAGTTAGTGCTCAAGTGGAAAAATTCAGGTGAAGTTACATTTTAATTACCATATATAATAGCATACTAATTTATATATTTTAAATTATTGAATTAGATCTCGTTTGATTCCAATAATATCTCTTGTATTAGTAGTACTTGTAACTTTGTAGTGTAAGCAATGTAACTCCTCCTGTAAAAGAAGATGTTGATCCGAGAGGTAGGAATCATGCTTCACCATACTTTCAAAGTAGTCAATGTCGTTAATTTTGTTTCTATCAAGTTGGCACTTTATGTTTAAAAATATCAATCAATAATATTTGTCTAAATTCATTTTTCATCTATGTTTTTAAAAATCTTAATAATTAAAAAAGATAAATTGCATATTCAATTTATTAAGATGAACATGATCTTATCATATACATATCAATGGCACTCACTTTTTTCTTTACAAATTCTAGTCCTCACCATTTTTGCTTCTTCTTTTAGATCTATCAACTAGGGGTGGTTTAATGTCTATTTTGACCCAAAATCACTCCACCATTTTTTTTAGTTAAATAAATGATCCTCCCATATTTTTAGTTTTCTTTCATATGCTTGTGATTTTTTTCTCCTAGCACGACGTTGTTTTGATTTCTTGCATTTGTGCGATATTTTATTTGATTTCTCATCTTATTGTGGTTTTATTTGATCCAAGTTGAAATACTAGCTTTGATCTAATGTAGATCAAATCAATGACTTTGACGTAATAAATGTTACATATCAAAAAATATGAATATTTTGAACACTTGAATACAGTCATATGTGCAAACATATGTACTTCGTCATTTTATGCTATTAACAAAGATGATGTGAGTATGACTAAATTAAAGTAAGGCTAAGATAGGTATTTGGTCCTTTAACTATTATATGATTTTCATTTCATAATTAATTGTTACGTTTAGGTCCCTTAACTGCACATTCGTTAGATCAATTGATCCATTCCCGTTACTATTAACTCCAATGTCTAAGGTGGACCACCACCTACGACGTTGGTCCACCAACGGTCTCATTAAGTATTTTAATTTTAATCGTTTGATATTTTTTCTTCAAAAATAAAACTTTTAGATCATGCATGTGTACTAGATTTAACAGTGCACCATCATTACCTACCTTTTTTGTATCTTTCTTAATCTTGTTTTATCTTCTTATTCATAATCTTCATACATTCATAAAAACTCAAACAAACCTAGAAAAGAAAATACTAGAAAAACACAAAATCATCATCTGACATCTTCAGGAATTGAGCGACTAATCTTCAATTCAAGAATCAAGCACTATTAGATCTTTTATGAGCTTTTTTCTTGGTTTCTTTGACTTTCTAAAATTTGATTTAGTAGGTTGTAGTACAGGTCGATTCTCCACCTCATCCCAAGAATCATTTTTTTAGAGGAAAAAATCTATTACATTTCATTAAACAGAATGTGTTCAATACAATTTGGTATGGTAACCAATATCTGGGAGCTAGCTGAAGATAAGGTCACCTTAACTAAACTATGAGCAACCTCATTTGCTTGCCTCCACACAAACTCAACACAAGAGTTTTCATAAAATTGACTAAAGAGAGTTTTACAATTAGAAATGATATTCCCATACATACTCTATAACCTCAATATGACTGAAATTTATGCTATCAACTACTCTCTTCGCATCCATCTCAAAGTCAATAGTTCCTAGTTGCAACAAATGAACCCAATCCATGGCAGATAAAAGGCCTAAAGCTTCTCCAACTTAGTCTTCACACATAGGGCTAAAACATTTTATTCTAGCCAATACAAAGTGACCGTTATCATCTCTAATGCACATCCCTATGCTAACAAGATTCGTCGTCTTAAAAAAAGTTGCGTCAATGTTACATTTAAACCTCTCTGACCTTGGTTTTATCCACTTAACGTTGCTAGCTGGTTGTTCTCGTCTGTCAGTACTTCCTTGAATGGACCTTGCTGCCTTCCAATCTTCTAATAGTGATTTGGCACGATAAAAAACAAAGCTTTGCGCATCAGTTACTTCTTTCCATATCTTATTGTTTCTCTGCTTCCAAATGCTCCATATAATACAACCAAAAAGAGAAGCATCTTCATGCTGCACCACCTGAAGAGTTTTGAAAATAACTTCTTTGATGTCATGATATCCATCTAGAATATGGTTGACAAAATAGTAAGCATTCCACCTCCATATATTTATGTTGCCAAGACTTTTGAATAGCAGATACTCTCTGTCCTCTTCCTCCAAGAATCATTTATATAGCTTATTATATTGTATGGTATGATATGTAATTAAAATTAAATTAATATATGAAGATTTGGGTTGGCCTAGTGGTATTCGCTTGGGATCTGGGAGTGTGCTCCTCCTCGAGGTTTCAGATTCGATTCTCTCTGATGTGAATTTAGGTGGGCTAATTTAGTTTTTTTTTTTAAAAATATATATGAAGATATTTCCTACTCCCTATTAGGAGATCATTAAATAGAAAATGACTAAATTAATTTATTAAACTATTCTTTTTTTTTGTTGACAAATTATTAAACTCTTCTTAGTATGCAAGGGACAAAATATGACTCTTAATTGCATGTAATTTATGAATTTGAGTTTGATTCATTTATCTACTATTTAAGGTGCATTTGATATTCTAAATAACTGACATGATATGACAATTTAACCTATACTATGTTTGATTGTAGTAATGGAAACGTCCTAAAACCATTTTTTATTAAGTTAAATCAACACTTCGAAATTGTTTTGAACCATTAAACCAGTACAAGAATATGACAACCCATTCAAATATTATCAAAAGTTTCACCATCCACAATTACTTTTGATTAAGACTAAAAATATAAATGTTTGTTGCTTTGAAGTTATAACAAACCAAACTAATCATGATTATCTTATTTTAATGACGCCAATAATATAACAAAAAAATATAATTTAAATTCGTTTTTCTAATGACACCAACAACAATTTTATTATAGAAAAAGTTGTTTAAGGGTATAATTGGAATGATGAAAAAGTAAGTATAAATATACTCATCTAATTTATTACACTTTTTAAATGATAAAGGAAAAAAACAAAAAAAATAAAATTCATATCGTGTTTGTTACATTTATTTTAATATTTAAATTTATTCTTATCTATTTGTTACATGTATTATTTGTATTGAAAATTGAGGGTATTTTTGAAAAGTAAAATCTAGCCCAAAAGTGCTGAAAGGGGTAGTTTTCTTCATATATATATATATATATATATATATATATATATATATATATTATATTTTTGTATGGGACGTCAACTTCAAACTGATCAGGCAAAACTGAAATTTTACTAGGCATGCCATATGGATATATTAGTTGACATGGCACTCACGTGGCATGTTGAATCTCATTATTTAGCGTATGAATTTATAATAGTTTAATTTATATAAATTGATAACATATGTTTTAAAAAAATTAAACTGTTAATATATTTGATAAAAAAATTGTTAATAAGTAGGGTGTCGGGGCCCGAATCCTACTCATTCACGATAATTTTTGTTGATAAAAATCATAAATATTGATTCATAGTTTTAGTCTCTTCATTTATAAATATAAACAAAATGTGATTTAAATTTTTAAAATTTAGAAATTTTCGCTTCAATAAAAAGTTCATAATTTTTTTTGAAGGACAAATTTATAAATTTTCTCCACCCGTAAATTTGAGTTTTATTTTTACACGCATGTATGTTTCATAACTAGTATTTATACCCCGTGCAACGCACGGGCGAAAATGAGTTTTATTGTAATGTGCAAATGTTTACTCTCAAAACATAGTACAAAATACTTAATATATATATATATATATATATATATATATATATATATATATATATAATATATATATAATTTGTA
>Ga0228710_1004585_pt1 | contig 21784 bp, 6 predicted proteins | sample MedpolnodulmetaG_FD_177995 | JGI IMG/M metagenome (GOLD analysis project Ga0228710, IMG submission 177995) | Root nodule microbial communities from Medicago polymorpha collected in Santa Monica, California, United States - pink nodules | ecosystem: Host-associated > Plants > Roots > Nodule...
AATCTCTAAGAATAGTTCTTTGATTATGGATCCTGCACACTTGAACAAATTGTTTAGCATATCCAATTGATTATTTTTAATACCTTGTTATTGTCAAAACTCAATAGGTGACTTGTGAAACACCCTTATTCCAACAAAGAGTTCGAAGGGATGCACGGGTATTCAAGGATCCGAAGATTCAAGAAGCACGAAATTCAAGGGTTGCTTGAAGTTTGGGGGAGTGGTTTACATAGGAGTTGAAGAATTAAGTTTAATTTCAAGGAGCTCTTGTAAACACAATGTATTCAACATTTGTTACATAGTGGATGACCTTGGTGAAGGTGTACTTCATCAAGAAGAGTAAACGTAGCTCTAGCGAGGACGAGAAAGAGCGAACTACTATAAAAACATCGGTGTTATCTCTCTTTCCATATCCTCTTTACTTTTAGCTATTGCATGTGATTAATTGAATAATTGTTAGGATAATTGCTAGTGTTGATCTAAGTTCGTTGAATTAGATTCCATATAATTTGCTTAGATCAATTGATTGCAAAATCTATTCAATTCTTCAATTACACATGTATTGTGTTTTTTATTTGATAGCTTAGTAATTTTGTTCATATATGTTTGGTTTGAAATTGTATATTGTTTTGTACTTTGTTCAAGGAATATTAACATTTGATTGTATAATAAGATTTGAATCGTGGATCTCTCAATGCTAAGATTAAATCTTATATCACATATATTTGTCTTTTTGATTCATTGATTGTGGGCTTAAATATTGCACTCGTCCCTGCAAATATGGCCCGTTTAAGTTTTGGTCCTTGTAAAAAAAAAAATTTGTTTTTGGTCCCTGCAAAAATTTTTGTTTTTTAAAATAGTCCCTTCAGGGACTATTTTCAGAAACAAATTTTTTTGCAGGGACCTGTTTAAAAAACAAAATATTTTGCAGGGACCAAAAACTACAAAATGGGTCCAGTCATCATGTGCCACGTATGCAAATCATCACAAAAATGGGGTCAGAGACTATTTTAAAAAACAAAAATTTTTGCAGTGACCAAAAACAATTTTTTTTTACAGGGACTAAAACCAAAACGAGGCATATTTGCAGGGACTAAGATCATATTTTAGCCTTGATTGTGATTGTTCGAGCACGAATCCAATAGTCAATTTTGTTAAACATCGCTTTTATTAAAACTCCGGAAAATCTTTTAAAAAGCTATTCACCCCCCTCTAGCTTGGTAACCATCTAGCCATATAGATCAACATCAACTTTTGAAAAACGTTTATTGAGTTCTTCCTAAACATCAACATCATTTTCATGAAAAACGATAGTTTGGGAACTAGGTTAAGAAACAAAGTTAATCAACTATGAATGGATGAGGCGATTGCACATTTCCCGTGCATTGCGATTCAAGTCATCATGAGAAGGAATTGGAACATTAATAGTGATGAAAGCGAGCTTATTAATCACACCAATATCACGCTGCATAGAGTGACTACATGTGAGATAATTGAAACTAATTATGTCCGTTTTCTTATACATGAATGTAAAGGATTGAATATGTATCTTCTTGTTGAAGATGAGATGGTAATTGACGAGGAGGCGTGCTTCAGAACAAGAATCAGTGAAGAAATGATGAATTCTTGCAGAAAACACAATGAAAAAAATATACCAGAATCCAATGATCTTGCACAAAAAACAGTGATTGAGAGATTCACAATGATAAATCACGAATAAACAGAGAAAATCAAGAATTAAAAACACACTGCAACTGAGAAAGAATAATGAACAACGTTCTGCATCAATGGAGGATAAAAAACGAGGAAGAAGACACAACATAAAACGGTTAAAAAGACGGTTGGGATCATAACAACATTTCTCTCTATCTTTCTTTCTAGGGATAAGAAAGAAAATTAATACCATATTACGAGAAAATGAAATAATGATAAATTGATTGAATATTGAGAGTACAATGGCTATATTGACACAAGAGTGAGACTACACTACCTTACAATGCAAGGTATCACATAGAATTATAGCTAACTAGACTAACTAAATAAATTGCTTGTAGCCTAAGTAATCTGATTCTTCTCACTATCATCTTCATGATGCAATATCAACTTATGTTTAGCTTATTTGGTTCATGAATCTAGTTAAACAAGTTAATTGTTGAGTCGGACTTCGAACTATATTAGAGTTGACTTGGTTCTTTACCAACCATAAAACAACCCCCCCTAAAGAAAACCCTAAAACAACTTTGATTGATGCCGCTCGTGATTATGGATTGTACTTTCGGCACTCACGCGCCACTCAATTAAGAGAAATGCTAGAAACACTCTCTTTCTAGCACCCTCTCTAACAATCATTGTTCTATTGGGTGAAACACATGTGGGTCTCACCACTTTATGTGGAATCCATATTCAAGTGTGGCACCCATATAGATTTCATCCAATAAGACAGCGGATGTTTGAAAGAGTGTCGGAAAGAGAGTGTCTAAAACACTCCTTTCAATTAATAGCCATTCAAATTAATAAAAGTAGCACACACGTGTTTTCCTGTTAAAATGGGCTAGTACAGACATGTGAAGATGGGAGTATAGCACGATGGGAGAGAGAGAGAGACAATATAGCATTGGGCTAAATGATTTGAAATTAACAAGTACAATAGGAGTTGTAGATGTATATCAAATGAGATATGGTGGCACCAAACAGTCCAAGTCCAACCTTATAGTGTAGAAGTGATTGCATGCAGTAACTACCATTCTTTGTAGATAATTGAAGAATATCAGATCAATTTAATTGTCGTCAGATATTTTAACTATTAACGTTGAATGGAGGAAAGTTACACCAGAAGTAGATGTTCTAGATGTAGCATCGTGCGAGCTGATAGCCTGAAATTAACAGAATCATTGAAGTCACTCAGATTATTTAGATGCGGATTAATATCAAATTATACTTATTGGACAATTCATAAGATCTGATGGGATTTTTGTTTATTTACTAGTATTTGGTAAGATATAGTTTCGAGTTTACGGCTTATGTCTTATAAACTCATTTAATTGAAAAAATTTGTTTGATCACTGTTACTTTCTCACAAGTTTATAGCTTATATTTTTATTAACTTGTAGCATTTTTTATAAGCTAATCCAAGCAGTTTATAAGTTTTCATTATTTATCTCAGTTTGATCATTGTTATCTTAATTGAAAAAATTTAAATATTCATTAAATATATCACTTTTATGTCATTTCATATATATAAGTTAGTTCAACCGTTAATTTTATCAAACACTACAAATTCAATCAATTAATTTATCCGCTATCATCTATTATCGTTTTTTTACCCAAACGTAGCCCTAACTAAAAGCACTTATTGGACAAAAAATTGTCCTAAATATAATAAATTCATTCTCAAATTACAAAGATAAATTTAATGCTTTTTTTTCTCCCAAATAAACTCTTATACCACTAAGTGTCTTAGAACGTGAAAAGTCAAGATTAACTAAATGCTTCCTCCGCCTCAAATTATACGTTGTTTTAGTTATTTCGCATAGATTAAAAAATGTAATTAATGCTGTATGAGAAAAGAAAATTATAAGTAACTTTACAAAATTATCCTTCATTTATGATATAGAGAAGAGAAATTTAAAGAATTGAAAAAAGAGACCATGTTTGGATTGAGCTTATGAAAAATAACTTATATAAATTAATAAGTTTTTTTTTTAATTTATAAGCTCTCATCAACGAAAATTGTATCTTTGTAAACTGTTTTTTCATAAAATACCTTAACAAATTTATAAATAATACATAAAAACTTATTTATTTGTATACGCTGTTTTATATAAGCTCTAAAATAAGTTAATCTAAACAGACCTTAAATAATATAGGAATTAATAGGAAAAAACATGTGATAGGACGAAGGTAGTAGAAGCTATTATGTGAACGAAAGAACATAAAACATGTGATAATTGTACAGAAAATGGTTGGTGGTGTTTTCCGTTTTAAAATTTAAAATATATTTACAACACTATCCTTTATCTAAAATTGGTTTTTTTTTTTTTTGGTTTAAAAAAAAATATTGGTTTTAAATAGTAAATGATTGGTTTTACTCAAAAGCAAGTGAATGTAGGTTGTTAATTTACTATTTAATGTTTTTTTAAAATAATAGTCTTTCATGTTGCAAGACTTTAAGTTAGTAATTAAATCTGATGATTGATATATATATATAGTTCTCGTTTGTTATGATAGATAATTTACTCTTTAATGGTTTTTTAAAGAATACTCCATAATATTTTTAGATGGGTGTAAATTGATAATATATATATATGACTCAAAATCACCTCTCCAAATTGTTTTTGCTTTTTTTCTAACTGAATAAATGATTTTCACATATTTTCAGTCTTTTCTCGTTTGTTTTTAAGATTTCGATGTCTCTGCACGACTCTGTTTCTTTTGATTTCTCGTATTTGTGCAATGTATTTTTGATTTTCTGTCTTAGTACGGTATTTATTTGATTCAGGTTGAAAGATTAACTTTGAGCAAGTGCATATCCAATCAATGACATTGACATCGTCAATGTTGCAGATTCGGAGACAACAGTATTCTGAAAACCTGAATATGTAACACCCTAAACTCTAAAAGCGATAAATTACGCTAATGATACGGCATATCAAGAATCTAGATGTCACTTCTTCAATAAATCACCAAGCATGCATAGATAATAGTTTTCTCAAAATATCGCAGTGGAATAAGAACATCATCACAACTGTGTTTAATAAAACATCTCCAAGTAGTCATGTCTCAAAATCATACTACATCACCAAATATAAAATCTCATCTCAACAACTGAGTCATAAAAACAACAAATAGTCATAAGACTCTAAACATAAAGACATCATAATCAGAGCCGACACACCAGACCCCGAAAAAGCAGCAAACGAGGTAACTCCAAGCTATCATCAAGAAACTCACCAAAGAAAGCAATCTATTCATGCACACTGTTTACCCATCCATACGGATAAGGAAGGAGGTCAACCAAACGACCACTGGTGTAACGCCCTATTTATTTATCTGATTATTTTGGCTGAGTTTAGAGTCTTTTATATAATTTATGTTGATAAGTGGCATGTTGTATGTATTAATATTTTATTATTTAGTAGGATGGGATGGAAATTAAAATAATAAGACTTGTAGAGGGGCTGAATTAGAATTAATTAGAACTAGGTGGTGTTAATTAGAAAATGTGTTGAGATATAAAGAAAAACAAGAGCCAGACAAAATTAGGTTTTACAAAAAGTCTTTGGGAGAAAGAGGAGAAGAGAACCAAGAGAAAGGAGAACTTGTAGAGTCTTGCAATCACCAATCTAAGGTAAGGGTGGGACTAACATTCTCTAATCTTAGGTTATGTAACTCTGAAACTGAATTTAACATGTAGTTTTGTTGTTGTTCTTGTGAATTTGAGGATTAGGGTTTGAAATTAGAATTGGTCGTAGAACATGTAGAAATTGGTTGTTAATAAGTGTAGAAAGTCCATAGAATTGTGTATAATAGATGTTCAAATTGTAGGATGATCACAAGTTGAGTTCCCTATCAAATTTGGGATTGGGTTGGATGAAAATTGGGTTTTTGGGGTGAAAAATCGCACTTCCCGACAGAAACCTGTCACAATTCGCCACGGCGAGCTACAACGTGACAGAGAGCAGTGTTTGCTCGCCATCCACTCACCACGGTGAACCATAGTGTAACAGAGAGCAGTGTTTGCTCGCTTGTAGCTCGCCACGGCGCGTAACCTAGCTCGCCACTGCGAGTAAGTCTGCCCGCGAGGCAAGTTGTTCAGTAGCAGTGCACCTTTTTCATGTTCTTGCGTTGTTTCCACGTGTTTCTGTTTTGGATTAGCCTTTGGTGTGTACTTGAAGGTTTTAGGTGATACTGTCAGTTTCAAAAGGCTTTGTTTGCCATGAATTATTTGAGTTATGAATTGCTACATGAATGTACACATTGATGAATTGCTATGTGAATGCATATGTTAATTGATATGATGATTATATGATGTTGCAATTAAATGATGAATATTATGGAATTATAATGTGGAGTCGTTGTTGCTGTTGTTGTTTTCGTTGTCATTGATGTCGTCAAGTCATTGAAGTTGTACGTTGTTGTTGAATAAGTTGTTGAGTCCATGCATACTCATATAAAGTTGGGGGCTCATACCCTGTTGAATGTTAATCATTCATACTACGTTGACTTGAGAGCCTATGCTCTACACGTTGATTTAAGAGTTGATGCTCTACACGTTGATTTTACGAGTCATTGCTCTACACGTTGAATTGAGAGCCTATGCTCTAACACGTTGATTGGTACCACATGCATACTGCATAGTCAAGTTGTTGTTGCGTCATTGCATTGTCGTCGTCGTCAGGTTGTTGAGTCGTTGTCGTTGTTTTAATGCCAAATAGAAATAATTGAACAATATGTGAAGTAATTATCATTGCTTAGTTAAAGTCGTTTATGTTGTTAAATTCCATTGATGAATTATATGCTTATTATTATTGAATGTGAAATCTCACCCCTTCTGTTTTAATGTTGCCTCTACGTGGGTAACGTGCAGATAACCAGGATTAGCTGCTGATGTGAGTTGACACTCTCGTGCGTCGTCTTAGGGTCACTCTGATACGTAACGGGATGGGGATATTTGTTATGTTTTCCACTGTTGCGTATTATTTTTGAACTATGTTGTTGAACCCTTTGAATTGAGATTTCATTAGAATTGTTTATCTTGAGGCCGTAGTGCCAAAGTTGTTGAACAATGAACTAAATTTTCCGCTGCGATGTTTTGTAAAAGTGGTTTTAATAAATAGTAATTTTACTCTATTTATACTTGAAATGTAGGGTGACATTCCGTTTTACGTTGAATACTCTGATTTAAGTGTATTATTTACATTGTTGGGAAAACGGGGTGTTACAACTGGGGTTAGTTCATAATTCATAATTAAACATAACCAATTGAAAATAATCGACACAATCAGAATTCATATGATTAATAAATTCAGTCTCATATAATTCCCCAAGTATACAAATATCTCAAGTAATGCATAAAAATCACCTTATCCAGATATTCACAACGGTCACCAAATTTCACCAATGCATGTATTCACCAATTCACATAATCAAGTATGATTAGACTCACCGAATAATAATGTATGTAATGCTCTGGACTCTTCTAGATGCATGTGGTACCATGGGATTCCGGAGATAATTTTACCATTATGAATCCACCGACATAATAACCACCCCACATTCATGTCCTGCAGAAGCTATGTAATAATCACCCCGCATTTACATACTTCAAGATCACCTCATATGACTATGAATGCATGGACTTCAAGTAAGGACTTGACAATGCATAATTCACCATCATAGACATGAACATAATAACCACCCCACATTTATGTTATTCACCAACAATTGCATTATCAAATACTTACATCCATACAATCAACAACTCATCATCAAATCATCTATTCATAATCACCATAAGAATCAACATCATCAACAAAATTCAACACCTCAAAGAAACAATAAGGTTTCAAATTCACCTTAATATTTAATTATATTGTCATACTAACATGAATTCAAAGTCTCCTACGATTTATCCGACCATAAAATATTAGTTTGACAAAGTTCGTCCAAGTTTTTGAAAACTAGCATTTTTCGACAAATTCCCCAAACCAAAGAAAACGAATTCAAACACCTCAACCGAGTATACACATCAATCACATATGAGTGCAGTAGTATATACATATACGTTTCATAGGCTAATTCCGACAAATAACAAAATTAATCTAAGTTCGTATCGTTTTATCATGTTGCAAAACCAATTTATTTTCAAAACAAAACCAAGTTATATACATCATGTAATAGGTTATATACTCTTAAACATCCTAATTAAACACCTAGTACTCAAGTTTTAATGTTTGGGACCAATCCATAGCTTTTGGGTTCACTTAGAAATAGTTATCCTGAATTTTCGTAAAATTGCACCAAGACCTACTTGGAGTATTTTCATCATAACTCAAATTATAAAAATCATTTTTAAGCCAGACCAAATCCATTAGAAAGCTAACAACTATATATAAAACTTTCATGTTTACACTAAAAGCCAATTCAAAACAGAAAAGGGTGAAAAAAGCTAAAAAAATGCAAAAATCACAGTTTTGACAGCACGCATGGTCGTGCCTACAGGACGCACGATCATACAGCTCAATGTCGAGCCACACGCACGGTCCGTGCTTGTAGGGCGCACGGTCGTCCTCGTCTGACAAAACAGATTTTCTGAGTTTTCCGTTTTCACCATTTCTCGCATAAAATTCAAACTGTTAATTGGATTCTGAATGTGTTTTCGCCCATGCGCTCCTTACACATAGCTCTATCACATTCTACAGAAAAATTCATGTTTATCGCATCCTAAAACAGATTACTCAAAATCACTTATACTCACTTATCTTTCAAAATCACTTAAACTAACTTTTCATATAAAAACCCAAGTTTCTTCCCAAAACTTAAAACCAAAAACAGAAGTTCATCTAACCTATTTCAACACAACATCAACAATTCACCTCAAATCATCAAGAATCACCATTAATGACCCATTTTCTTCAAAACTCATTAAATCAACAACAACTTAAGCATAACTTCACAATTAGCAATACCCAAGGTATAAATCATCATCAACAACTCAACATAACATCAATCAAAGCATAATCTCATAATTTTATCAACAATCAATAACAACAACTTCATTTTTACCAATTTAAGCAAAAATCACCTAAACAACTTATCAACAACAACAACCATGAGTTTTAAGCACATACTCCATCAATTTTATGAAGTTTATCATACCCTTAAATTCACATGAATTAAGAGCACGAATTTCATCATTCAAAAACACAAAAAGTCAATTATCACAAAAACACTTAAACCCATAACTGAAATTAAGAGATTATAGCTTAATTAGAGAAAATAGACTACCCCCTTACCTCTATTCTTCAAGAATCCAATTCCTTGCTTCAATTTACCTCCTAGCCACCAACCCCAAGCTTTCTCTCTATTTCTTCTTTGCTCTTAAAGATCCCCTTTCTCTCTCTACCACTATCTCAAAATGTTTTGTAAAAGTGTGTGAATGAAGGTAATGACCTAATTTCAGATAAGACTGGTGTTTATATAGTCACTACACAAACAGGCTCAAACTTTATTGTCTTAATGAGCTCAATATTCTTACCAACTAATTCACCGAGTTACTACACACTTAAACCAAAAGACTATTTTACCCTTGCTCACCAAATGACCAAAATACCCCTGAGTCCAAAATGACTAAAATACCCTTCTTAAGCCAAAATCCACTAACCCCAAATAAAATACACACATAGGCAAACAATCACATACAAGCACATATAAACACACATAATAAAGAATAAAAATAATTCTAGCGAAAATCGGGCTGTTACAAAATACAGTCAATGTTGTTGTTTTATGCTAATAACATGGATACTATGAGTTTGTTCACAGATTCATGCTTTTTGTTTTTAGCGATTATTGGATTTGTATGGTATCGATGGGAAAACGCTACGGTGGGAGACCTCTTAAGGTCTCCTATTGTAGGAGACTTGAATTTTTTTTTGTTTTTTTGTAGAATAGATATCAACCGTTAGATTAACTAAGAAGATTTTGAATGGCTACGATTTGCAGGTTACTTGACCCACTAAGATTCTATTTTTCAAACATATATATTGATTTTAAAATTTGCAATTGATTTTGAAATTGCATTTAACAAAGGGTTTTTTGGCAATGTTGGAAAGAAATCCCAGTATGCTCATACGCCTTTGAGTAATTCTGATTTAGTTTTAATGATAAAATTATATAACTATAAATAAAAATAATATTAGTAATTACATATTATGGTATTTTTTAAAGAATTATGGTATTTTTAAATAGGGTTAAATATACTTGTTATCCCTATAAATACATCAACTTTATATTTTAGTTCCTCTAAAAGTATTTGTCAATTTTTAGTCCATATAAAATTTTCAATCATCAAATTTGGTCTGTATTTTTAAGTAAATTCATGTGTAATATTTCTATTTTTTAACGAAATTGTGTAGAGTATTGTTGTAAATATCTTCCAAAATAATATATATTTCAAACAAAACATAATTTAAGCATGCATTTAACCACCAAAAAAAGTAAAAATTCATGTTTAACTCGTGTATAGACCAACTGAGATCGTAGTCAATAAAACAGTCCTTGTGGCATTGCCACATCATTATCCGTTAGAACCACTTGACGGGGAAGAAAAAAAATGTAGACGGAAAATTTTATAAGAACCAAATTTGATGAAATTATTTAGAAGGGTCATAAAGAAAAGTTGTGATATTATATTTAAGGGGCCGAATTGTGGCTAGAACTAAAAGTTATGATAATCTTATTAAGAGTAACTTTCGTTTCATGAAAATCTTCTTAAGAACTAAGATTATTATCGATGATAATCTTATTAAGACTAACTTCCGTTCTATGAGAATCTTTTTAAGAACTAAGATTCTTACCTATGATAATCTTATTTGAAGTAGATAAAATAGTCACAAGGAAGGGGGGTTTGAATTGTGACCCTTTAAAAATTATCATGTAACTTAAAAGTGATTCTCAAGTCGTTTACTTGGAATAGTTAAATTAGTATTCTAACTTCAGAACGTTCTGAAGTTCATACGCAAAAATTGCTTAATAAAATAAATGTGCAGGTGTGTGTTGTGTATACTGAAATTAAAGAATATAAAGAAGAGAGAAAAAACACATAGAGATTTATAGTGGTTCATCCAATGTGGGCTAGTCCACTCCTCACAATCTTGTAAGAGTTTCCACTATGATGCTTGAGATAACTTCTCAAATCCTGCACCTTACAATCTTTGTTCACCTGAACAATTTCAACAACTGTATTCTCTAAGCCTCGACAAGCTTGCACCTTCTTGCTAAGTTACCCACTTAGACTTTTACAACCTTTACTCAAACTAACACTTTAGTACCCCTAAAGCTAGATGAGACTTTGATTACAATTTGTATGGAGTTTGAATGTTTGAGAAACAAACAATATGTGAATGGAAGGAAAAGTTATCTTTAAAGAGATAACAGAAGGAATTGATTTACACTACAAGAAGATATAAAAATCTCAGTGATGATCAATTCAAATGCAAGAGCTTCAAACACGTTTAAAATGTTTTCTTCTATGCTTTGCAATGGTGCAAGTAATGATGAGCCTTTGATCTCTTTTTACAGAGTTTTTGGGATCATATAGCCATTGTAGGGTGTCCAATGGTTTTATGCCATGTGTCCTGGGCCCCACAAACTTTTACTTGAAATTATGGGTGAACATTCTGAACTTCAAAATGTTGTTGTGTTCTTGAGAGAAACCCAGAATATTGTTGTGTTCTTAATGATTTTCATCTGGGTTCATCATGTATGAATGAACACATGAGTTTATGGGCTTATCATATGCGTTTCATATGATTTTCTGGGCAATATCCATAGGTAGTGCCTTTTCCACATACATCAGAATGTTGCTTGGATAATGCATTCCCATATTTGCCTTGGAAACTATGCAGGACAGATAAAGTGGATTCTGCATCGTCATGTCCATGCTTTGAGGGATTGTGTGGTCAATGTATAGTACCAAATCCCAAATGTGTCTAACACTGATTGAGTGAGACAAGATTTCCTTTTTGATTTGGGTTTTTGCTTTTCACCTACTGTACTGTTCATAAAGTAAGCATGTGCAGAGCTGAACATTCTGATCATTAGAAGGTTCCTTTTGTTTCACTTAGGATGATTTGTAAGACTACCATTTGATGTAATCAAATCCTAATAGTGAAACAACACTGAATAGCAGTGATTAAAACATCTTGGATGATATTCCCTTTTGGAATAATCCTTGCACTTCAATGTTCATAACTCCATACACTAACTTACACTCTTATGAGAATCAACACAATACATCGAGACTTGATTACTTTTAGATTGGTTGTGCATTACAATTATAACACCCTAAACTCTAAAAGCGATAAATTACACTAATGATATGACATATCAAGAATCTTGTTGTTACTTCTTTAATAAGTCACCAAGCATGCATAAATAACAATTTTCTCACATCATTGCAGCAGAACAAACCATCATCACAATTGTGTTTAATAATACATCTCCAAATAGCCATGTCGCCAAAATCATACTACATCATCAAATATAAAGTCTCATCTCAACAACTTAGTCACAAAACAATGAACAGTCATAAGACTTCAAACATAAAAGACGTCCTAATCAGAGCCGACACACTAGACTCCGAAAAACAACGATAAACGAGGAAGTCCAAGTGTTCCTCAAGCAACTTACCAAAGCAACAAACTAGTCCTGCACACCGTCTACCCATCCATACGGATATGGAAGGCGGTCAACCAAACAACCACTGGGGGTTAGTCCACAATCCACAATTAAATTTTAATCAAACATAAGCATTCAAGGATTTCATGCATAACACATATACATACCCAACCCTCCTAAAATACTAACATGTCATGAATACTATCCCCCATTTCATACACATCATGCTATCACAATTCTATCATAGCACATTAAGCATATTCATCCTTTAATCACATCATCAACAAAGCTCATCACTTAACAACATCAATCATGAAAATCATATAAACTCTTGCCTAATCAACTCAACAAATACAATTCATCATTTCAAAATGTAGGTAAAGGAATCATCATTATCAAAGGAATCATCATTTCAAGTAAGGACTCGACAATGCATAATTCACCGCCATAAACTTTAACATAATAGCCACCCTGTATTTATGTTATTCACCAACAATTAAATTATCAATACTCACATACATACAATCAACAAGTCATCATCTCTTCATAAACACCATAAGAATTAACATCAACATCATTAACAACATTCAACACCTCAAAGAAACAATAAGGTTTTAAATTCACCTTTCACATAAAGACGGACATTTAGCCACAACATGATATTCATCAATTTTAAACACCCAATACTTAATATTTCATTCACATTAAATCATACTAACATGAATTCAAAGTCTCCTACGAGTTATCCGACCATAAAACATTAGTTTGACAAAGTTCATCTAAGTTTATGAAAACAAGCATTTTCCGACTAATTTCTCAAAATCAAAGTAAACGACAATGCATAATTCACCGTCATAAACTTTAACATAATAGCCACCCTGTATTTATGTTATTCACCAACAATTAAATTATCAATACTCACATACATACAATCAACAAGTCATCAACAAGTCATCATCTCTTCATAAACACCATAAGAATTAACATCAACATCATTAACAACATTCAACACCTCAAAGAAACAATAAGGTTTTAAATTCACCTTTCACATAAAGACGGACATTTAGCCACAACATGATATTCATTAATTTTAAACACCCAATACTTAATATTTCATTCACATTAAATTATACTAACATGAATTCAAAGTCTCCTACGAGTTATCCGACCATAAAACATTAGTTTGACAAAGTTCATCTAAGTTTATGAAAACAAGCATTTTCCGACTAATTTCTCAAAATCAAAGTAAACGAATTCAAACGCCTCAACCAAGTATACACACAAATCACATATAAATGCAGTAGTGTGTACACATACGTTTCATAGGCCAAAGCCGACAAATACCCAAATTCCCTAATTTCATATCGTTTTTTTCATTTTCCAAGTTATTCGACAAAACAACTCAGAACAAGTTAAACACCTCAACCAAGCACACATACTACTCACACATGATCATAGTAGCATATGCATATAGGCATCATAGGCCAATTCACATCAATCCCAAAATTTCCCAAAGTTCGTATTGTTTTGCCGTTTTTCAAAGAATTCAAGTTTTCAAAGAAAAACCAAGTTAAAGTTCATGATTCCCATCCAAAACATTTTTATTAATCATAACAATGGTAGACAACCCAAGTCCTACCCTTTTTTCTTGTGAAAACGAGTTTTTGGAAATTTCATGTTCTTGAACCATTTTCAAAATGTTTATGATACGATTCACAAAACCAAGTTCAATCTAACTCAATTGATGTTTCTAATGGTTTAGAAGATTTAAATACATTGAATTACATCAAGAGAATCAGTTTGGAAGACCCGGTACACCCAAAACAAGGGTGTTGTCACTGAGCAACTCGCTCTAAGCGAGATTCTCGCTTTGAGCGTGTTTTCTCCAGAGCAGTTCCCCTGTTCTGGTTGAACTCCTATGGGAATGCACAACTTTTCACCCAAAACCCCCAATTTTGATCACTTCAACCCCAAATTCGACCCCAAAGCTTATACACTTGATTACAAACATAAAAGGGCATTCAAAACAACAACAAACATCATATTATAATACCAATTCATCTCAAAATCATCATCTAGTTCATTTTCACCAAAAATCACTATTCTTCTCATTTTTCATTCAAACTTCAAAAAAACCACACCAATTCAAACCCCATCAACACATAAACATAAACCAACGTTAATGAAGTGAAATCAAACATGTTTCAACAACAATCATACACCAATTCATGAATTTCACTCAAATAGTCAAAAATCATGAAAACAACTCAACAACAACATTAACTATGAAGTTTAAGCCATCGACACAACAATCTCATGAAGTTTATCATACCCACAGTTTCACATGAAATAGGAGCACAAATTTTATCATTTAAAATCACAAAAAATTATAATTATAACAAAAGCACTTAAACCCACAAGTAAAAAAAGTGATTATAGCTTAATTAGTGAAAAGAGACTATCCCCCTTACCTCTATTCCTTAAGAATCCAATTCCTAACTTCAATTTAGCTCATGGCCACCAGCCCCAAGCTTTCTCTCTCTAGTTCTTCTTTGCTCTTCAAGATCCCCTTTCTCTCTCTACCTCTATCTTAAAATGTTTTGTGAAAACGAGTGAATGATGGGAATGACCTAATTTCTCATAAGACTAGTGTTTATATAGTCATTACACAAATGATCTCAATCTCTAGTTTTCTTAATGGTCTCAATATTCTTACCAACTAATTCACCGAGTTACTACACACTTAAACCGTTAAAATAACGAATAGTTACCGTCCCAAAATAATTACCTCATCTCACTAGTAACTTAGTAAAAATAATTATTCCCACTTAAAACACTAAAAATAATTCTCGTAACCAAAAGACTATTTTTACCCTTGCTCACCAAATGACCAAAATACCCCTTATTCTAAAATGACTACAATACCCTTCTTAAACCAAAATCTACTAATTCCGAATAAAGTATACATAGAGGCAATTAATCATAATAAATAATTAAAATAATTCTAGCAAAAATCGGGTTGTTACAACAATCACTCATATTCGTAACGTGCAATCAAATTAAAAGCAGCCAAACCTCCATGACATCGATCCTAGTGGAAATGAATTTAGATGTGCGCTTTCAAAGACTAACAATCATTCTATGAGAATCTTTCAAAGAATAAATTCCGTTTTATGAAAATCTTTCAAAGACTAACTTCTGTTCTATGGGAATCTTCTAAACAATAACTTCCGTTCTATAAGAATCATTTAAAGGCTAACTTCTGTTCTATGAGAATCTTCTAAAAACTAACCTCTCGTTCTTTGAGAATCTTTCAAAGACTAACTATCATTATATGATAATCTTTCAAAGAACAACTTCCGTTTTATGAAAATCTTTCAAAGATTAACTTCCGTTCTATGAGAATTTTCTAAAGACTAACTTCAGTTCTATAAGAATCATTCAAAGGCTGATTTCCGTTCTATTAGAATCTTCTAAAGACTAACCTCTTGTTTTATGAAAATCTTTCAAAGACTAACTATCATTCATGAGAACCTTTCAAAGAATAACTTCCGTTTTATGAAAATCTTTCAAAGACTAACTTCCGTTCTATGAGAATCTTCTAAAGACCAAATATCGTTCTATAAGAATCATTCAAAGGCTAACTTCCATTCTATGAAAGTTTTCTAAAAACTAACCTCTCGTTCTATGAGAATCTTTCAAAGACTAACTATCATTCTATGGGAATATTTCAAAGTATAACTTCCGTTTTATGAAAATCTTTCAAAGACTAACTTCCATTCTATGAGAATTTTCTAAAGACTAACTTCTGTTCTATAAGAATCATTGAAAGACTAACTTCCGTTCTATGAGAATCTTCTAAAGACTAACCTCTCGTTTTATGAGAATCTATCAAAGACTGACTATCATTCATGAGAATCTTCTAAAGATTAACTTTTAGTCTATGAAATTTTTTCAAAGACTAACTTCCATTCTATGAGAATCTTCTAAAGATTAACTTTTATCCTGTGAAATGTTTTGAAAGACTAACTTCCGTTTTCCGAGAATCTTCCAAAGACATACTATCATTATATGAGAATTTCCCAAGGACCGAAATGTTCGCACAATTTTTTTTAATTAAAATTAATGTAATTTACAATTAAAATTTAGTTGTAGAAGTTAATAAAAAAAAATTACCAAAAAATTTGTGTTTAGTTATTGCTTTCCATATGTTATTCTATCATAATAATTTGTCAAAATTGATGGTGTTAAGTGATCTGTCATTCTGGCTGCCATCATTTATTGCTTCAACATAATCTGGCACTGCAGAAACCAAAGTAGGTTTAATGATAAAAGGATCAAGGTTGCCTCAACTATCAATCTTATTATTACAGGAACATCCCTTTCAGGTAACAGCTCTACGCTAGCAGCTAGTTCTTCTATTGTTGAATTTGTTATTCTCAAAAACTTTGATGTAAAGATCAATCCTCCAAAATCTTATAACATCAAAGAAGTCATTTGGTCTCCCCCAATCTTTAACTGGGTTAAGTGTAACACTGACGGGGCAGCTCAGGGTAATCCGGGTTCGGCAGCTTGTGGAAGAATTTTTAGAAACTCAGATGCTGATTTTTTAGGGGCTTTCTCCGTTAATTTGGGAGTCTCTACTACTCTTCATTCTGAACTTATAGCAGCTATGTTAGCAATTGAAATTGCCCATGTTAAGAATTGGCACAACCTATGGTTGGAAACGGATTCCATGCTTGTTTTCTTGGCGTTCAAATCTTCTAAAATTGTGCCTTGGTCTCTAAGAAATAGGTGGGACAACTGTCTTTTCATTTTATCTATGTTTAATTTCAATGTTTCTCACATATATAGAGAGGGTAATCATTGTGCTGATCAACTTGCAAACTTAGGTTTAACACTGCCTTCTTATTCTTGGTTCAACAATGTACCTCCACAGGTTAAGGTTGAATTTGGAAGGAATAAGACAAGTTTTCCTAATTTTAGGTTTTGCTAAGCTCTATTGAGGGTTTTGGTTTTATGTCCCCCCTCATTCCTTTTGTTCTTTTGTTTCTGGTTTCCTATTTTGAATATATTTGGCTTGTTTGTTGGCGAAAAAAAAAATCAATTAAATATAATAAAATGTTGACAATTTAAATTGAAATACTATGTTAAGGAGAAGAAAAAGAAAATAAATTAGTTTTATATTTTGCTAAATAATTATTGGATACATAAAATTAAGATGAATTTTAAAAAGAGCAATGATATATGAACAACCATTGATGACAACTTTCAAGACAACTTCATTTTCCTCTATTTCTATTGGTTAAAAATAATAGAGAGAGAATAAAAACATAAAGTGAGTATGAGAGAGAAAGTTGTCCAAAGTTGTTGCAAAATGGTTGTACAAATATCATCTCTCTTTTAAAAATAACAATTATAAAATTTTCCAGAATATGATTTTTATATATTGTTAATAGATTCCAAAATTGACCATTTATTATTAATACCAACAAAATTTACATAAAATTATTGTGAGAAGTATTTAAATACTTTGGACCTCCTAAATTAGGTAACCATTACACAGCACATTCAGTCAAAGGTCACTTTAGGTGTCCAAAGGAAAAAAAAGATCTTGTACCGTAAGAGACCTATTGAAGTCTCGCACCGTAAACGCCACCGCTATCGATGTACTATATTGTAGGATTTCGATGTGAATTTTTTTTTGAGTTAATATATCTTTACCCTCTATAATTTGGGTGAATTCCGGATTACCCCCTATAAAAAAAAGTTTAGATTACAACCCTGTTATATGAATATTCTCCACAAAACATCCCTGACCCCATCCAGACGCTGATGTGGCACGCCACGGTGTAATTATTTTAATTTTATTTTTTTGTAAAACCTGACAAGCGTGTAATGGTTTAAAAAATTAATTTAATTTTTGATTTAAAGTTATTTTAAAAAAATATAAAAAAACTTAATAATCTGAAAATTAATTTTCAAAAATTAAAAAAATTAGAAAAAAATTCAATTTTTTTTAAAAAAGACGATAAAATCGGATTTTCTTTCAAAAATTAAAAAAAATCGGAAAAACATTCAGACATTTTTCCCAAAACTTATAAAAACTAGCAAATACACGGGCACTCACGTGTCCGTCTTTCCACTCTTTTTATTGTGCTAATGTTTAAAAATTATGATCGGTGATTTTTTTATAAAATTTTGATTTTAATTAAAATTAAAAATATAAATGTTTGTTTCTTTGAAGTTATAACAAACCAAATAACCATGATTATCTATTTCAATGAAACCAACAATATAACAAAAAAAAAATCAAAATTCTTTGATTTAATGACACCAACAACAATCTTTATTATAGGAAAAATTGTTTAAGGGTATAATTGGGATAATAAAAAAGTAAGTATAAATATATTCATCTAGTTTGTTACATTTTTTAAATGATAAAGGAAAAAATCAGACATATATTCCTATCGTGTTTGTTACATTTTTTTAATATTTAAATTTATTCTTATCTATTTGTTACATGTGTTATTTATATTGAAAATTGAGAGTATTTTTGAAAATAAAAAGTCAGCCCAAAAGAGCTGCAAGGGGTTGTTTTCTTTATATATAATATAGATTATATAAACAATGTTTCCCAAAAAATGATATAAAATATTAAAAAAATTGTTGAACTAACTATATATTGAAGCATTGAAAAAATTATAAAAAAATCAAAACTAAATTAAAATTATAAAAATATTCAGAAAAATAACATATGCTAATTTTTTTATTTTGAAAATTAAGTTCCAGAATTTGTTTTAATTTTTAAAAAATCTTCAAAATTTCGTAAAAAAATCCAATTTTGGTAAAAAATAAAATTGAATGTTTTTTCTGTATTTTTTTAATTTTTGAACTAGAATCCAATTTTTTTCGTTTTTTTAAAAAAATGAATTTTCATCTGATTTTTTTAATTTTTGAAAATTGATTTTCAGATATTTTTAATTTTTTTATCTTTTTTAAAATAATTTTAAATAAAAAATTAAATTAATTTTTTAAACCATTGCACACATGTCATGTTTTAAAAAAATTAAAATTAAAATAATTACACAGTGGCGTGCCATGTCAGCATCCGGATGGGGTCAGGGTTGTGTTGTGGAGAATCTTCATATTACATGGTTGGAATCTAAACTTTTTTTTATAGGGCGTAAACTGAAACTTGCCCAAATTACGGCGGGTAAAGATATATTTACCCTTTTTTTTTTTTAACTTGACGTTAAATTAAAATCATGTGTTTCATTAACGACATCGTCCAAACGCGACTAGTTGGCTACTGCGATTCTGAGATTCAAATAAAGTGATTATGCGATTCTAATCCTTAAACGCGTTTCTGCGATTCAATGGAAAAAGGATCAAAGCAATAAACTTGATTCTGCGATTCATTATCAACATCCGTCCAAATGCGATTTTGCAATTCATTAAAGCGATTCTTCGATTCAGAGACGTATTCCATCGTGATTTGCGACTCTACAATTTAAGTCTAAATCATTTTCAATACGTGATTCTGCTATTATGAACTATTAAGCGATTCTGAACTGATAAGCTATTGTGCGATTCCAATTTTGGGTATCTAGGAAATGCGATTCAGAAGGCAACTTAGAAATCGCGATTTAGAAACTTTTCTAAAAACGGTACAGTGAATCGCGATTCTCTCTTCTAGGGCTTCTGCGATTTCAAAACACGATTTTCCAAAAGAAAATATAACAGGTTCCGGTTGTTGAAGGTGTTCTCTCCTTCGTTGTGAGAGTTTTTGTGTTTCTCTTGTAAGAGTTTTGGTGCTGGTATTCTTTCTAGTGTGGTTTCAAGTGCAGGTAGGATGACGGAGGTGAGTTTGGAAGACTTATCACTGAGTTCTGAACATGATCCTCGCCTATGTTTGGTCGGACGATTTCTTGTCAACCGTCCTGTTCGACTTAAGGAGATGAAGATACGGATGTCTGTGGTGTGGCGACTGGTGAAGGGGGTGGCGGTGAAAGAAGCGCAACCAGGGCTATTCTTGTTCCAATTCTTTCACAAACTGGATATGGAGGAGGTACTGAAGGGCGGTCCGTGGACATATGACAATCATTCTTTGGTTTTGAAAAAGTTGCGACTAGGGGTGCCGTTGAAGGATATACAGTTGAACTAGATGAACCCCTGGGTTAGGGTTTACAATTTGCCAATTGGTATGATGAAGGAGAAGGTCAGAATGGGGTTAGGGAACTATATTGGAGAGTTTTTAGAATATGATTGACGCAGTACGGAAGCGTAGGGTTAGCAAGCGCTAAACCTAGATAGAAAAGAACAAGTTTGCAAGCGACAAACTTATGAAAATAGGGTTGCAAGCGACAAACCTATCAAAATAAGGGTTCCGGAATCCACCAGAAATTGAGAGAAAATCTCGAATATTATTAATGAATCAAAAAGTATGCCTCTTAGGCTGCACAAGTTCTGCTTATATAGTGAAAGAAATAACAAACCCGTGGGCCCAAATAAAACAAAACAAAATAATAATAGAAAGTTCTAGAAATTTACTAAGATTTGGTTGAATAATAAATACTATAAAATTACTAAGAAACCCTCCTGCATCAGTCTCCTCCACCTCTAAAGAACTCGACCCCGAGTTCTCATTCTTATAAAGAATTTCCCATGTAAGTTGACTCCTTCAATGAACAAGAGACCACTCGGATCCCATTGTTGGAATTGTGAAGTCTTTATGGAAAGAAAAAAATATCCAGTACCACCATAATCAAATTTCATGGAGTATCTTCCTTTCATTGTTATCTCCATGTATTTGCTATTAACTTGAATTAAAAGGACTCTTGAAACTTCAAAAGAGGCGGCACTATCAAAGTCACAAGTTCCACCAACACCTTGATTTTTCTGATAAGAATCATTATGAGCATATGAGGCATGGCTTTTCACATTATTGGGGAGATAGCATCGTTGTCCTTGTTGAATAGGAGCATGAGGTTCATTTGCTACTATTGAATGGTGAGATACACTATGGGTGATGCCATGATAAATTGTGTCAAAGTCACCTTTAATGGAAAGAGCATTACGTGCATGCTTGTATGCCAATTGGACCCCACATAGACTATCAAGCTCCATGATACAAAATTAGCAAGTGTACTAACTTATATCGAAGTAATAAAATTTATAAGATTCGTATCTACAGGGGCAGTTTCAACTTTTACTCGGTAGTAACATTATTATTAAGGATGTTTGTAAAATGAGGGGTGCACTGAGGCAATTGGTTTGATTTGCAAAATAAAATAAAATGGTTACGGAAAAATTGGTTTAAGAAATAATATGGAGAGGTGACTAGGTCATTCGATTCATCTGCTCATCGCTCATTAGCAACATG
>Ga0228710_1004587_pt1 | contig 21782 bp, 18 predicted proteins | sample MedpolnodulmetaG_FD_177995 | JGI IMG/M metagenome (GOLD analysis project Ga0228710, IMG submission 177995) | Root nodule microbial communities from Medicago polymorpha collected in Santa Monica, California, United States - pink nodules | ecosystem: Host-associated > Plants > Roots > Nodule...
ATATATATATATATATATATATATATATATATATATATATATATATATATATATATATATATATATATATATATATATCCTACAAGTCTAAAATCGTTTTAAGTTTGATGCATACATTCAAATTAGAACTCTCAAAATTAAAAACCATGGTACATTAAATCCTCGATATTAAAAAAAGTAATTAAAAACACATACAAATTAATATGAAAATATATGCATGCAACAACATGTGAAAAACGGAACCAGGTCCTCTCCTTCAATATTTGTCTCTTGCTCTATCCTTCTCCCGATCTTAGCCATTCAGTCAATCTAATGGTGGTAAATTTAAAAGTGAAAAAAACCAAATAACTTCAAATAGTAATGATAAATGGACACAAAAAAGCATACACAAATACGACACCAATCGTATTTTAATGTTCACTTATACAATAATTTTCCTCCTCTTTCTCACAGTACTCTACCCTCTGCGTCTAAAAACTAAAAAAAGAACAGTACAACCTTTCTCCTCTCTCATCTGCTAACAATCTCCTCATCGTCTTCTCCATGCCATGCTTTCACCTCTGCAACTATGTCTAACTCTCATCTGCGACGTTCATTGACATCACTCTTTCTTTCACCAATTGGTTCTCTCACCGGCGGCCACTCACTGTCGATCTCTCTCTCACTGTATTCTCGTGTGGCCACTAACCGGCGATCCCTCTCACTGTATTCTCGCACGACCACTCATATATGTTATTTGATGGCGGATCTATGAGTTTCAGTGGCTGCAGGCAGTCGAAGACGAATCCGTGTGTTTCAGTGGTGGTATAAGACAGAACGGTAGTTGTAGTCGGAGAAGACAAATATGGACAGTGGTCGGTGGCAAGGACGAAGACAGAGAGTTGGTGGTACAGTGATGGTGGGAGCGTGGTTGATGATGGTGGATGTTCAAAGAGAGAAGAGAAAGAGAGGAAGAAACTAACAAAATTACCCCTCATTTTCATTTAAAATCACAATTATGCCATTGAACCTTTGACTGAAATTACAAACTTATCCCTGATGTTGTATTTGTGTCAACATTTTTGTGTTTGCTTCTCAACTTCAAATTCATAAATCTCGAAAGAATTCAAAAGTTGGATATCATGAACATGACTCCTCTTCAACCCAGTGACGCCACAACGAAGACATAGTCCTTAAGTGCATGACACCAACGACAGGGAACACGACGATAGCAACACAATTAGTGACCGCCCACAACAGAGACACAGAGAGACATACTTCAAGAATAAGACACTAGTGACGAGAAGACAGGGCCGTTTTTGTGATTTTGGAGGCCTAGGGTGAACTTACAATTTGGGTCCTAACTAATAAATATATATAAGCATCAAACTTGATACAAAAAACTTTGAACTTTTTATTTAATATTAAAATGCTCATACAAAACAATACATGGAAACTAAGCTTATTACTAACAAGCACACCTCCCTTTAAAAGCTAAGCAATTTTTTTAGGGCCTAATAGACCCATAAAATAACTTTTTATGGCGCAAATTCCGTACTTATTTTTCTGGTCCAGATCTATGAACAACATTTAGAGCCTCCTCTAAAAAAATAGAGCTTGTTTGTTATAGCTGTTTAAAGAAAAAAAATCATTTTTTTTAAAAAATAATCACTTTTAAGAGTATTGCTTGCGTTCGTTACAACTTAAAAAAAAAAATCAGAATCTAATTTTTTTTTTAAAAAACAACTTCAAATGAGAAACAGTTAAAAATAACTTTTCAACAAATAGATTTTTTTTAGAGGAGAGAGAAAATAAATGTCAAAAGATTGAACTAGTTTTGTAATAAAAAACCCTTTTATATTGTTGTATCAAAACAAACCAAATTGTCTATTATCTATCTACTACAATAGGCCCATCATTTTTTTTAGGGAAATGATATTTGTACAACCGCTTTTGACAACTTTTGAAGCAACTCTTTCTCTCATACTCACATACATGTGTTTTTATTCTCTCCATTGTTTTTGTCCAATCATAAGAGAAGAAAAATGGTTGTAACGAAAGTTGTCTAATATTAGTTGTACAAATATCACTCATCCTTTTTTATGGAGATCTATTTTAGCATCCTATACCTTTTCATTTGGACAAAAGAACCCCTAACTTTGCTTTTTGAAAATATCAAAATTAAAGGACAAAAATGTAATTTATGTCTGAATGTTACTGGTGTTTTTATTTTGTCTGTTTTAATTTCTTTAGAGAAATGATATTTGTACAAACATTTTGCAACAATTTTTTGACAACTTTCTCTCTCATACTCACATTATGTTTTTATTCTCTCTCTCTTCCTTTTTCTCTTTTTCTCTCTCTATTTTCTTTAACCAATAGAAATAGAGGAAAATGAAGTTGTCATGAAAGTTGTCATCAATGGTTGTTCATATACCATTGCTCATTTCTTTATTGTCTCTCCCGTTTTCCCAGATTCTCTCTCTTCTTCCTCATTCATTGCCGTCCCAACCTCTCTCTCTCTCTCCATGTTTGCTGCCACTTGGTTCTATTTTGTTCTGGTTCTAATGGCAAATGATGTATACAATTGAATTAAAATTAAACTAGAAAAATTGTACAACCAACATAAGCAACAATATACAAAGCCACCCCCAAAATTACTCTTTCCAATTAAAACACCGTTGATCCATTTTATAGTCACAATTGAAAAATCAAATTAACCTAAACACAATTTCATATCAATAATAATAAATTGTATGAAAAAAATAAAGACCCTTTGTGCTTGAACAATCTAATTGGCTTTGTTCTTTTTTGACTTCCTGCTAGACTTAGCATCTGATTGTGCCTCCAAGAACTTCAAAGCCACAGGGTGCATATTCATCTTTTCAGTGTCAGTGTCAGGATCCATAGTGCCATCTGTTGTGTGGTCAGAGTCCACCATATCTCCCCAATATTTACTAAGAATCTGGACACTTTTCTTGCTTGCCTCTGAGCAATGCTTAGAGCTATTAGCTTTCTTAATTTTCCCTTTGTCTGGTCCTAACATTTCAGTTACATTCACAAGTTCCACCAATTTATTAGTAATAAGCATCTCAACAGAAGCACTCACATATTCCACTAATTTAACACTAAATTGTGGTTGCCTGTTTTCCACACTAGAAAACTCACAGTTTGTGCTGTCCACAAGACAAGCACTCTCCTTGGAAACCAATTTCTCCGATTCAGTGCTATCCAAAGCAACCTTTGAACTGATAGTTGGATCCATGTCAGCTAGACAAGCCTCCCCAGAAGCAAGTTCATTTTCTACTTCAAGCATATTGAAAGAGTTATTAAGAACTAGTGTTGAAGGAGCATTTTCCTTGAAGATTACTGATAGGACAGTCACATCTCCACTAGTCTCTTCCTTCCCTGAAATGTCCTGAACAATAGATTGCTCCCTAAGTTCCAGATTTGCATGCATTTCGGTTGTGTCAGAGTTCTAGGCAAGGCCATGGACAGAACAAAGACATCAAAACGGGCACCAATACTCAGCTAGGAAGAGAGCCGCCGTGGAGAACTTCAGAGCTGAACCACCCCCGTGCCGTAGAGAACACCAGAGCAAAACACCACCACCAAACACAAAACCCAGCAAAACACGATGGGGGAGAGGTTGGGAGAGAGGGAGAAGCAAGCAAAGCCTAAGATCGGCGGAGAAAAGTGAGAAAAACAGAGGAGAAAGGGTCACCGAAGTCAGTTGATATGCCGGAATAAAACGGTTATGGAGGAGAAAGAGAGAATTCCGGTGAAACATTTTTCTTTTTTCATATTTGTTCCAAAAAGTTAAAAACAAGAAGTAGAACAATCATTTTCCAATCTTTACTCAGGAGAAATTAAATTGATTGACTAACATATAGAAATGAATTTATTTAGAATTCAGGATGAAATATTGGTATATCAATTGCAAATATAGCATCAAATTTGTCAAATCAAAGTTTTGTTTTCTGTAGCTCCTATCTAATTCTTAAATGGCTTCTTACTTTTAGAATCCCTATCAAGCTAAAATAACCTAAAAAAGTGAAAGACAAACAAAAAAATCTTACTTCCGGATGTTCAGGACAGGTATATGGATTGAATGACTGCAAAAAGGCGATCGAAATGCAGTCAAAACAATAGATACATGTGATTTCAAGATAACAAAGTGTATGAATATTAATATGACAGTAGTGAGATAATTAAGTCTCATTAGAATATTGAAAAGTAAAAAGAAGAGTATAAGGACCTGAACAAATGAATGTTTGGACATTTTGTATCAAATTTCGAGTGTAAATCAAAGGAATTGCATCCCTCCTAATTAATAAAGTCCTACATAAAATTTTATTTCCTTCATCAAAATATTTATAAAGTCGTAGTCACAAAAAATAAATTGACTGTCAAATGATCTTCATATCTAATGCACAAGATCTTGAAATCCGCAAGTACACCAGATTTTATCTTGGTGAGAAGAAGCTTAAAAAATAGGCGAAAATAAACTTTGAGAAATTCATGCTAAGAGTAGGACAGAAGGAGAAAGAGGCAGAGAAAGTTGTAATACCTCATACCAACACTCGATCATTTATTGTGTCGTTGTATCACCTCGTTAACATCTTCGTATTTGTCAAATTTGGTATTTTTTACAGAAAGATGATTAAGACCTGGAGTGTATAAGATTCCTTCGAACCAAAAGGTCTTCATCTCTGGGCAGTCTTCAATTATTATTTTCTGACATTTTGGCATCTCAATATAACAAGGGAAAGAGCTTTGACTGAAACATTTGAGGCTAGGAAGCTTCTGCAGTTCAATATTCAATAATTTCGGGAATTTAATTTTAGCTTTCTGTTGTACACAATCAGTAGGATTGCAATTATTCCCAATGATCTGCTTCATCTTCTGGCATTTATACACATCAATCAACCACAAATATGGAATGCTTGTGAGCACGGAAACATCCGGAAGAACATATTCCAAATCATTGCAGTCCTTGATGTTTAGATATTGTAAACACTCGAATCCTTGACAATGATTTTTCCAAATGTGCTTCAGTTTTGGAAGAGAAAACAATTTTAACACTAGCTCCCACTGCAACATGCTATCAGTTGATTCAAATATCTCTTCTAAGTACTCACATTTATTAACTGAGAGTTTCTCCAAATGTGAGAATAAGTGCATCATGTTGGATGGGATGCAATTCAATAGCTTGTGACAGTTTACAATGTCAAGGTGTGTTACTCTTTTGATGTAGCCAAGAAGCTTTTCGTCCATATCTTTAAACGTCTCTAATTTTTGCAACTCCACCTGCACAGCACACAACATAAACTTGATGTAATCCAAATTTAAAAGTTGATAATTTCCATATAATGTTTGAGTTGGGAGAAAGTTGTACCATGTATTACTTTGAATTTTGAACATAATATATTGTCAAATTTAGGTCCCCAAGTGTGTTAACAGCGACCGACAGCCCATCCTTATCCCAACCTAGTGCATGAAGGCTGGGTGTGTTTACAATAACCTTTCCATATGGAAAAGTTCTCCTATTTGTACCCTCTTCAATTGACAAGAGCTCAATATCGTAGTTGTACCCTCCTGAGCAAAAACACTTGAGCTTCGGCACTCCACGAAACACTTACTCCTTTAATTGTGGAAATGAAATCTGAACCTTATCATTATTATTGAATTCCCTGTCTTCTTCAATAGTGCATAAAGGGATATCATAGTCATAGTCTCCTGAACAAACACATTCCAACATAGGAAGATCACAAAGTTTCAATACCTCCAACTTAGGAAATAAAGTCTTGACTTTGTTCCCTCCTCCGATATATTCTTCTTCCATTGTTATTATCTCCTCCATCATTTCACATTTCTCAACTACAACATTTTGAAGTTGCACAAGGCTTCTAGCCATTGAGTGGGAGAACAAACTCCTCAAATTGTGGCAATAAAAAACATACATTACTGTTAGATTGTGAAAGCTTACAAACTCAGCGATATTGTGTTTCCATATCTGATTCAATCTTGGCAACGAACTCAATGTCATCTCTTGTAGCTGATAATGTGTAGTAACATCCCTTTTTCTTGTAGATTCTCCTATTGATTCAAACACCTCAACCAATGAATCACAATAACTTACATCGAGTGTCCTCACATGTTGAAGCATTTGTATCTCATTGGATGGTACAAGCATTGATAATCTATGATATCCCCTGATATTGATTTCTCGTTCTTTTCCAAAGTATCCAAACATGCCTTGACCATATAGCTCCATCCAATTCAACATCTCCAAGCTTTGTAATGCCACCTACAATATATTCATTTAATTAGCTCCCAAATGCAACGCCTGACTTGTAATCTAAAGATAACTAATTCATGGCTTGCTCCAAAATGATTATTTCAAATACTTATTTGAAATTATTTAAATTTACTAGGTATATCATGAAATTTATGAATATAATGTAATTTCTATATAATATATATAAGACGAGGCTTACAAATGTTTTAAACCCTAGTATAGTAGCATTCATGTCATTCTTATGAATGTAGCTGCTGCCGAGGGATCCAATACGTATGCTGCAGTCCTCAAGCTTAGGTGTACTACAAAATCCGTGTGAAAACACATCCATATTGGGACAACCACTGATTTCCACACTTTGCAGTGATGGACAATCAAGATTATAGGGACTTTGGAAGAAGGCCTTAAGCTTTGGAAGTTCTCTACTTGATTCTGATTCTTCTTGAGATACTATCTCATTTAAGTTATTACATTCAAATATGTGTAGCTTCTCTAATTGCTCAAAACATCGCATGGACGAGAAAGATAACAAGACAGTTATTTTGTCACTGTACCCCATGATTAGTGATTTTAAGTATGGGAACAAGTGCCTGTCTATAACTGGCCCACCTCTTATCCTTGCTTGATCCATCCCTTTCAAAAACAATTTATCATGCAAATCACCCATTATAAAAAGTTCTTCAAGAAGAGTTGCACCACCCAACTCTACCCTGGGTTTCCTTTCGGAAACAGAAGGAGTAATCATGTAATAAAAGTTGTGTACAATCTAGTTAGAAACACTATTAAGAAATGATAATCAACACGTTAAAATATGAATAGTGGATAATTAAAAATATGTGTGACAAACACATACCTTGATTTTGTTATTTTTGTTGCTTTGACGGATCAGTTTATAACACAATGGCATACATCGAAAATGAAAATTAGAAGATCTTGGGTAGTTTTCGTCAAAATGGCTAACACCAGTGCCATCAAGATTTGAATATGATGCAACATAATGATTGTTGTGCTTTGTATATGCACTTAGCAAAAACAATGTATCTAGCTTTGGACAATCATCAATCACCAACTTCCTTAAGGATGGAAATTCTATCTCGCAAGAATTTGCAGAAACACGTGCTATAATTGGGAGTCCGGAAAGTTTTAAGGAATCTAGTTTTTCAAACGAGATAATATTTACTTCCTCTTTATTAATTTGACCACCTTCTTCACCATCTTCTTCATCGGTCACTAAATACTCCATCAACTTACAAGATTTTATCTCCAATTTCTCAAGATTGGTGACTTCTCTAATAATAGCTGGAGTAAATACATGTCTCAAAGAGTCATAACTTGCTATTGTCAAGGTTTTCAAACTTTGAAAACCTTGAACACAATGCAGAGCTTTACTCCACACATGTGTTAGTTGATTAAGGTCAAATATCTCCATTTCTTTCAATTGAGGAAATACTTGGCCATCTGAGTATGAATATCTTTGAGTGTCAAAGACCACATTAATGGAAGAACACTTTTCTAGGAAGATTGTTTCAAATTTTGGGAATTGTTGCATCCAATCAGATGAAAACAAATTGTCATTCATTGATAGCACACCTTCCTCAACTCTTGTTGCTTCAGATTGACTATTCATTCTTTTTACCTGTGCAAATCAATTGACTATTTGATGATCATGCAAATATTAATTTAGATAAATTAAAACTGGTAAGTGACAATCCACTAATACATATTTAAATTTTTATGTTCATATTATGCATTTCAATTAAGTGATAATAATAATCAATAACCACCTAAAAACATAAATTACTTACTTGATTGAGAACTTTCAAATTCTTAGCTTTGTTAAAGCCAATAAATATTGGGAGGTCTTTTAACTTCAACTCCACCAAATATGAGAAGTCAATCATCAATCCCTTGATTTCATGGTAATTAGGTGTATAACACGTCTCTTTAAAATTCTGAAGATTTTTCAAAGACAATCCTAATTTGTGGAAAGCCACTGCAATGAGTAGTACAATCTATCAAATACTCCAGATCAGGACATGAATCAACCCTCAAATCTTTCAAGTATGGAATTGGACAATCATGTGACATTTGTCTCATAACATTTTTCAAGTCTTTCACCTTTCTTACTGCGAGGATTTCACATTTCTTAATCAATTGTGAGATCATCAATATGCTATTAATAGATTGGTAGTCTATAGCACTAATTTGCAATAAATTTGACTCGAAATGTGAAGAGCGCTGAAAATAACTATAAATATCCACATAAATCCAAAACTTTTGTAGGTTGTATAAGTCCAAATCCTTGACTAAAATATCAGTACCTTTAACTTTTATCTCAAAGACCTTTAGTTGATAAGATATCTTTTTTAACTCGTTGACCGCAACCTCATTTCTTTTCCAAGGAAAATTGTCCATCCTTAAATAAAGTTCTTCCAATCGAGACAGTCTTATCAAGACATTAGTAGAAATGACGTTAAGATCATTGCAATTTGTCAAATCTAATAATCTTAGAATGCTCAAGTTTCCTATTTCAATTGGAAGTTCTTTAATATTAGAGTGTGCAAAACTTAGGACTTCTATGTGTATAAGTTCCTTACCAATTATAGATATATCACCAACATCACAATATTCTACTTGTAGTGTATGAAGACTAACCAAAGCTTGTGAAAAAGATGAAAGTTTTTGAATGTGTAAATTGTGCATTGACAAAACTGAGTGCTCTCATTCCTCTGAAGAAATGTTCTGGCCATTGATTTGGTCCATCTCCTTTTGATCGCACTTGTAGAAGTTGAAGCGTAGGACAATCTAAGCTGTTTTCTAACTCTATAGTGTGATCCAAGATAAGTGATATTGCATTGATGTCATTCAATTTTTCTTGTTTCAGCTTCTTCATGTCATATTTCACCATAAACCTATGTTCTGTTTTAAATGAAACTAAGATGACAACATCGCGTACAATATCGTGCATCTTCACACACCCTGGAACATTGCTTTCCAACAACAAGAAGCATCTTTTTAGATTGCCCACCAAACTATGCACTCGATTTCTTGCTTTCCATGGCTCACCCACTGCTTTGAACAATCCCAAGCCTATTGCATGACGCAATAAAATTTCAATAGGAATATCAAAGTCTTCTGGAAATAATCCACAAAGCATAAGGAACTTCTTGTGTTCTGTGCTACCCAAAATTTTGAAACTAAGCTTGATGCGTGAGTAAACATAATCATGAACATCTCGGAAGGAAGATGACTGTGAATTTTGTAATTGTTCAAATGCATCCTCCCATGCAGTAAGCTCTTTCTCATTTTCAAGTGCTTTACCAACAATTACAATAGCGAGAGGCAAACCTCCACATTCCTTTGCAACTTGTTTTGCTACTGGATAAATATGAGGTTCATATACAACATCACCTGTCATTGATTGAAACAGATACCAAGCTTCATCCTCGAGCAAAATAGAAACATGAAAATTCACTTGGCTTCCCATCTTTTGACACTCCTTTTCAATTCGTGACATGAATACAATTTTGCTACATTTTTGGTTATCTCGAGACGGAATTCCTACCCAATCAAAATTAAGCTCCCTCCACACATTGTCGAGCACAATTAGGACTTTAGTCTTTCCATCATCATCAATTTCTTTCAATCTTTGCATTAATTCCCTGCCTCTTCCTTCCACACTTTCACTTTTCAAACTCAAGCCTAAACAATCAGCAATTTGACTTTGTATATTCTTGTAATCTGGATTTTGGGATATCACTGCCATCTCAACTTTATCAAATAACTCATTTTCTACAGATTTGATGAGTTCTTTCACCAATGTGTTTTTTCCCACTCCTCCCATCCCACATATGCTTATTCTTTGGAACTCATCATCCTTTAGTTTCTCTATGATTTCTGTTATGATTTTTTTCCTTGACTCCAAGCTTTTAATATCTTCAGTGAAGGTTGACCCAAGAGTTGGCGGAGCTTTATGGTAGGATATGAGCTGAAACTCATTTTTTTCCTCCTTCAACCTTGTAATATATTCAATGCTTTTAGCGGCTTGCTTTCCCAACAAGTAGTTATATGTCAAATTTGGACACTTTCCACAAAACATTTCTTGTTCATTTTAACTTTGTCTTCATAGAAACTTCTTAACACATTTTAAAAGCTGCAACATCATTTAGCCACTTTTGTATGTTAGGTTCAATTCCTTCTCTATTCATACTTTTTGTGTCCACCCATCCTTGTAGTGCTTCTTTAACACCCTCCAACTTATCGTGTTCTTCCTTCAAGTCGGCAATAATTTTTTTGTGGTGAGCCATATATTCAAACTGCTTCACCGTAGACTCCACTGCCAATTCTCCAAGCTTTGAGATAGCTTCTTTTGCTAGTTCAGTAAGAAACTCCATCTTCTCTGAACCATTTATGAAAGGGAATACAAACAAGGTAGAGAGCAATGTGTTAGATCTAATTTTTTGTAGATAATTACAAAGATAAAAATAGTACTATTATAAATAGACATTTTACTTGCTAGCAAAATGTTATAAACTATAAATCACCAATCATTAAGGTAAGTAGGACAAACAATTCCATATTCTTTGAATTCATTTCTTGATGTCAGAGAATGAATCTTCCTATCGAGTTAAAAAAATCATAATACTAAGGGTATAGTTTGTAAGATTATATTATACATACATGTGGTGAGACCTGAATAAAATAAGGATTTTGAAGATGTTATGTTAGGAAAAATTTCATCACTATGATCTGGTTGATGTAAAGGAACTAAATGGTGGTGCAAGCAAAGATGATTCGGCTAAAATCAATAAAACCTTCCCTCTTACATTTTTTTATTCAATTAAGAAGACAAAATGCATAGCATAAAGCAAAGGGATTAAGGGTTATAATCATTCAAAACTTGATTGCAATATAAGGACACCCGAAGAACCCATCATGAGCAAGAGAAATCAATTTATTATGGTATAGTGAATCAACTATAGTTAGTTGATAGTTTACCAAGTTAGTTACTAGAGTGAAAGTTGGTTAGGTAGTTACTCTTAGTAGCTATAAATAACTCTCTCCATTGTATCATTCTTCATTCTTTTATCAATCTATGTTTATTCAATATGAATCTCTATGAGTATCATCCTTATGAATACAATTTTATGCTCTCTTTCTTGCCAATTATTACGATCTTTATCTCTATCAAAGCAGAATGCATGATATTTATTTATTAACTTGTACTACGTACAAAGGAAGAAAGGGAAATATGGTAGCAGCATTATAACTTGATAGAGGAATCTCTACGAGCGATGAGTGTTCAAATTTGGACAAATGAACTTCACCACCATTTCAATGTCATCACTGTTCTTGGCCAAATTGACAGGATTAATTAGAGTGATCCAGTAATTCTAATTCCTAATTGAGATGAGTTGGTTGTTACGCTTTCCTAAGCCGAAGCATAAAAACTTATGAAGCACATACACGCGTTTGTGTCCGGCATTTCTTTAACACTATGTCGGACAAATAAGATTGGTGTCCTAAATAAAATTGTTTTTTTCTTTACTTCGACATTCCTAAGACCGGTGTCGACACTAATAAAAAAGAGATGAGATTTGGGATTTGTTGGATCTTCTTCCCATGTTTTAACGGCAAGAAAAAGAGATGATCAATGCTAATAAAAAACTTGATGTCATTATGAAACATTTGGGATTTGTCGGATCTTCTTCCTATGTTTCAAACCCCAACAATGAATCAAATGAGCACATTGATGAAGATGACAACAATGATTTTGTTGAAGATGTCGATGAAGATGACAATGATTTTGTTGAAGATGTTGATGAAGATAACAATAGTTATCGTATTGATAACTAGTAACTTGGAGTCTCAAATTTTGGTATGTTTCTCTATTGGACTCTTTGTGTACAGTTGCCTTTTTTCACATATATTAGCATATGAAGTAATTTGCTCCATTGTCGAAAATATGTGTATTATTAGTAGTATATTGGTTATGAATTGTACTTTTTTGTTCTAAGATTGAACTTTATTTAGAAGATCTCAGCCTCTCTAAATAGTATTCACATGGTAGAATATGATATATAGTTATATTACATAATTGAATATTTCTCCTAATATTTTTTGTGTTTGATCAATCATATGGTTTTGTAGATTGAGTCAAAGTTGAAGGAGGAAACTACAAGGCTTGAGAAATAATTGGCAGAAGAGCAAGCTACAAGACTAAGAGCAGAAGACATTGCAAAATTACATAACATGCCTCATGCAAAAGAACAAGTTTTGTCATAATGTGACTAGAGTGTTTTTGTCATATTTTAGTGTTTGTTGAAATGTTTATTTTGCATATTTTGCAGCTTCATAATGACGGAGACTTGATGTATTTTATGACTAGTGTGTTTGTTACAAAGAACAAGTTTTTATTTCCATTTTGTTTTTTTTAGTGTATGCTATTTTGGATCTTTTACCTCTTTACATGTTTTTTAAAAAACGAACATGTTGTGTCCCAAATTTTACTTGAGATAGTTTCTAATAAACTTCTTTATCAAACAAATAATTAAAAATGACTTTAATATGGCTGTTGGCATTCATTAATAGAAAATAATCAAAAAAAATGCACTGATGAATCCCTAAATTTCCTGTGAATTTTTATGGCGTTTGGTTCAGTTTCTTGAGGAATTACCTGCGGAAACAGCTTTGCTGCGGCATTACCTGCAGAATTACATGCGGAATGTTTGCAGGAAACATTCACGAGCAAGGGAACCCTCTCCCACCCTGACCAATAATTTGCTGCGGATATTATTGGCTTTTACTGAGGACATTTCCGTAGGAAAGTTTCTAGCGGTTTTTAAATTCTCAGGGAACAATTACCCACAAAGGTATTACCTGAGAGAGCAAATCCTTGGCAAAATCCGCAGGAGACATGTTTGCTGCAGATTTATCACTGGATTCCGCAGGAAAGTTGGGAGTTTCCAGTAGTGATCGATATTTATATAACATACAAGCCGTGTTGGACAACTTAGACAAATATTTGAAAGATTAATCTTCTCATTTGCTTCCACATACAGTAGATATGAGAGTTACATATGTTTTGAGAAATGTTGATCAATTAGCAGGTTATAAACATAAGTTGATAATAACATTTTTAACTTTTTGATAGCCGATGAATATATAAAGGTCAAATACTATAATGTCTTGTTTTAAAACAGTTTTTTAATGAAATAAATTGCTCAAGTTAGATACTTGTGTATGTATTTTGATTTACATTTTAGTTTGTCTATAAATAAATGGGTAAATTACACTCCTCTCCCTTGAAAGATGTTTGAATTACATTCTCCTCCCCTCTTGTGTTAAAATATACACTCCCCTCCCCCTCTTATGCAAAACATATTAGAAAATATTTCACTCCCCACCCCTGAAAAGAAGCTTGAATTACATCCATCGCCTCTCTTATGTTAAAATCTACAATTTCCTCCTTTAATAAGTTTTTTTTTATTTCTAGTAATTTATCAAAAAAATAAAATCAAACACACTCCAAAGAAAAATAGTATTGTGCGTCCACTTTAATATAATCAAAATTCAAATTCATATTTTTCTCTATTTTCTATTCACAATTTTGTTAACATCTAGTTTTAAACCCTATTATAAATTATAAAGTATAAAAACAACACAAAATAAAATTGAATTTAATCATCATTGACATTCAAATTACAAATAAATGATTTTTTTTTCTTAAATGGTGTTTTAAAATTAGTAGATATCGTAAAAATATTTATTCATGTTAAAATATATTAAATGTAGTGCACATTTAATTATTAAGGGAGGAGGTTCTAATTCAAGCATCTTATGGGGGAGGGGAATATAAGTTTTATTTTTCAAGGGAAGGGAGTGTACATTTTAACTTAAGAGGGGAGGGGAGTGTAATACAAGCTTCTTTTAGAGGAGGGGACTGTAATTTACTCTAAATAAATTAACATATTAGTAGCGGTGTTGGTGTCCTATATTTTTTACATTAGTGATGTCGAAATGTTTATGTCAGTGTCACATCAGGTGTCCGTGTTGGAATCCGTGCTTCATAATTAAAAAAATGTTTCAACCAAGGAGGCACTGACGATAAGAATCATACTGTACGTAGCTCTGGTGGCTCCGGCGGGGGCAGAATCGCTCCGCTGTTACCATAAAACCCCGTTCGGCGACTGTATAACTTATAAATTTTCAAATTGACCCTTATAAATAAGCATACTTCCATGCCAACGCTAGTGTGTGTCTATATATATATTGTATAAGAGAAAATAAATAGCAAAAATAATTGGAAATACTTACCAGGCCTTAGCGAGAGCAAAGCGACACAATAGCTTTTGAATGAATAAGAGATGTTGATAAGCGTCGAAGCAAAGTAATTAAAATTTAGAGTGTTTTCAAGAAACAAAGGAATGGAAAAAGTGAGGTGAAGGAGATTACATTTGGAATGGAATGATAATATATAATGGTTTCTAGGATTCCTCAACCAACAAAGAAGCAACTTATATGGTTCGAGAAAGAATTTAACTTTATCAAGAAAGAAGGGAAAATAAAAGAATTTGTTCTCTTTACATTTGTGAAGAAAAAATTATTAAGAATTCATTCAATAACACACAAGCATGCAATCTTCATGAATACAAACACCAACACACGTACCTATAAAATTCTCAGAATTTTCGGTTTTACAAATATATTAAATCTAAGATGTATAAGAAACAAATTGATAAAAGCATCCTTTTTATTTTGCTCATGAAAAGACTTAGGTATATCTTGGAGTTAAGAAAAGTATATGAAGTAACAAAAGAAACGAGTTTGGAGATTCTATACAGCTATTAGAAATGCATGCATGTGGAAAGAAAAGAATACAATTCTTTTCACTTGAAAAAATAGAATATGATTTGCAAGGACAAAATTAAAAGGACAGTAACTACATCACGCCTCAGGTTTTATAGGTTTTGTTACTGTTTTCTATTTTGCAGATTTATGGTTTGATATTGTTGATTGGTCGTGAACTGCACATGAGTAGCTCGTGATTCGTGATTGACGGTGCATATAAGGTAACATGATAATGATAGTTCATAATGTGTAGAGATGGTGGACAAAATGTTACCAGACACGCAAGATATGAGCCCTAAAATAGGGGGAACAAAACACGAGAGTAAAATTGAATCGGAGCACAAAAATTAGTGTAACATAATTTATAAGAACATCTCTGTTATAAACATTTTTATTTTGATAGTACAGGTGGCAACCTTATATTGAAAGGTGCATTTAATGTTTTCTTATCATCCAATCAAATTGAATTATGACTCATTTATTTTTTGTTAGCCAATCAAAATAATTCATGACACATTTAGTTTTCATCAGCCAATCAAAATTGATCATGTCATGATTTATTTCCCCTATATATTGACAATTTGTTTTTCATTATTTGCATATGTCTCTTCCCCATCCCTTCCTTCATAAACAAATTCATAAAAAAAAAAGGTATTTTCTGTATTTTAAAAGCATGGAAGTTAAATCACTTGGTTGTAGATTATGAAGTTGATTTTATTTTTTGTGTATCTTATTGTTAATCGTTAATTCTACTTTCTCAGGATCCCATTGAAGAGCATGGTCTATATTCTTTGACTTCAAGGCGTTCAAAATCAGCAATACAATTTTTAGTTGAGGCAATGTTTTGTATTTGATATAGAATCAAGATGTTAGAGTTTATATACCTTATGTTGATTGAATATTACTTAATGAATTGATATGTCGAAAAAATAATCTCAATAAATTTATTTAGCTTTTATCTATATCTAATCTATAATATTTGTCTTATATAAATGTTGTATTACACATGGACTCTTATTTGATGAATTCTTAACACGTCTCCCAATTTGTTACACATCCTAATGATTCACATCATCTAATTTGGACAAACCTTTTTTAATAAGAACACATCTTAACTTTATCATGATTTACTATAACGACTTTTCATTTATCATAGTTCGTTCAATAGAATGTATCAAAAGTTTCAATCAGCCATTGAGCAATAATCAAAGTTTCTCGAGACACATAATCGCGGTTTCTAACTCTAAAAGAATGTGTCATAAAGTCATGATTTTTTGAAAATGTTATTACATTATCTTCAATACAACCTTGATCAAATCAAATCTTACTCAAGATTTTGTTTCTTATATTCATACTCATGTTTATATTTTTTTAATTTGAGACACCAACTTCAATATACAAAAAAAAGTTCTGTTATTTCAATTTATTTTAACTTCATGAATTTAATATATAGTATAAATATCTGTTAAGAAACGTTTATTGCATTTCATTTAATATCTTTTGGTACTCAATTACTTCATTTGATTTGTAGTCTACTTGTTTATTTATTTTAAAAAAAACAATGCCATATTTTTCCAAGGACCATTTTATTCCTCCTAAAATTTAATTAATTCAAATTATTTTTTGTCAGTTTGTTTTGATAAAAAAATTGGATCCTAAAAATATTTCAGATTCTACAATTAATTCAATAATGATGCTATGAGTAGTCATTATGTCCACTAAAAAATTACACAAAATAATGTTAGCATTTAATCTCATATCAATTGTCTCAATTAATGTAATTAATAATTTCCCTTTACAACTAATTACTAACATTTATCATTAAAAAAATCATTTGTTTTATAGGATATGTTTTCTATTAATTCAATATATTAAAGATATCACTTTTCAACTATGATAATGAAGAAATTATTATGTCTTTCATTTTTAAATAGTATATAAGATAGTTTTCAAATTTAAAATAGAAAATTATAGATATTTTAAGCATATTTTTTAACAAGTTTTTTAGGATCTCTCAAAACAAAACAAAAAACAAGTTTTTTAGGATAAATATTTGTTAAGAAAAAATGAAAAAAAAAAAAACTAAAGGACATAAACCTATCCCAATAAACAATTATGGACATATTCTTTTCCATTAATTTCAGTGATTGTCTTTGTACCAATTATCTTTACTGTCACCTTAAATTTCATTTAAAAATATTATGACATTTAATCAATTTAATTCTACCCACAACAATACAGGAGAATGGACATGAAATAAAGTTAATTAGCGATGAAAATTTTATATGTTTGCAACAATGCCTTAAACTATATTGACATTTTTCTCATTATAGAAGTTTCTTATACGTAGCACTATCATAACTAATTATAGTTTACGTACTTTTTGTTTTGCACCATGAGAATTGATATAAAATTTATGTTGCATTTTTTTATGTGATTTGAAAAATTTATGGGCAAAATTTAAGGTGTTTTCTCTCTGTAAAATCAAAAAATAAAAATATTAATAGCATCTAAACTAGGCACAAGATATGCAAATAAGAGATAAAAAAACAAATATAACATGTACCAACATTTTTTTTTGAAGGATAACACATAGCTACTATAATTTGATAAGGAAGCAAAAATTAGTAGAATCAATGTCTATGTTCCAGGTAGGAAACATCATTTAAAGGTCAAAGGCAAAGCAAAACATTTTCGTTTTTCACTATAAGGAATGATGTGGTGGTGTATAAAAAGCATTGATTAAGTTCATATTATTTGTTTCTATAAAAAGGTTCATATTATTTGTAGAAGAAAAAAAATAAAAAACAATGGTGATAAGAAGGGTCAGAGAAAAACGTTTTTATTTTTTTTTGCTACGCAGGGAGAGAGACAGACATCAGGAAACAACACCGACATCCCACCTAGATTGGCATCCCGGGAAGCTTCTGCCCTATGCCTGTCAACCTCTAAATTCAATAAAAAAAGGGAAAAGGTATGTACAAAGAAAGAGGGGGACTCGGCCAAAACCCTTAAAAAAGAAAAAGAAACAAAGCAAAATAAATAAAAGACTAAGGAAATCTATAATTGGATAGGCCAATTCTGTCGCGATAGAAATCCAAATGCAACTCAGCTGAAAGCATTTCTAACCAAATAGAACCTTGAATACACTGATGTGAGCAATATTTTGCAATATTTCTTAGGAAGTCCAATATTCTCAAAATCAAGAATGCCCCATACATCATCTAGCACAATTAGGATATTTTTATCTTTACTCATCAGTCTTTGAAGTAAGTCCTTGGCTCTTCCTTTCTCGCTGACCTTATTCATTTTCATGCCCAAATCCTCAGCAATTTGTATTTGGATCTTCTCATAATTTATATCTTGGGAGACCACTATCATCGCAAGTTCATCAAATAGCTTACTTTTTTCTATTGTTTTGATGACTTCTTTCACCACTGTGGTTTTTCCCACTCCGCCCATCCCACAAATGCTAATCATTTTGACTGAACTGTGGGGTAGGATATATTGTTTTTTTTAGACAAAGGGTAGGATATATTGTTAAATTTGTATTTTTCCTCCTTCAAGCTTGTAATATATTCTATGTTTTTAGTGGTTTGCTTTCCCGATGAATAGTTAAATTTTTCATCAGAGAGCCACTTTTGCAACTGATCTTCAATTGTTGTCACATCAGAGAGCCATTTTAGTACAGTAGGTTCAATTTCATGTCCCTTCCTACTTTCAATGTTCACTCTTGTTTGCAATGCTTGTTTCATCATTTTCAAGTTCTTGAGTTTTTCCTCCAGATTGGTTGTAATTGTTTTGTGTTGTGTCAAATATTTAAAATGCTTCATGGATGACACCACAACCAATTCTCCCAATTTTTTGACAGCTTCTATTCCTAAATCAGTAAGACAATCCATCTTCCTTGCACGGGTCTGATAAGGCTTGCCAATGACTTGCTTTTTAAGATTTTGCTTCTGCGACTTTGAAAGAACTTGAGTGAAGCCTTCAACAGCCATTCGTTGATTATATATAAGGAATGATTGAATTAAAAGTACATAAAAAACATTATTTAAGTTCATATTATTTATGGTAAAAAGTAAAAATATATATTTGTGATAAGTATAAAATAAATTCCTCATATGTTTTTTATTTACTCATGTGTTTTTTTTTTGACAAGTTACTCATGTGTTTTTAAAAACAATTTTATACTTTTTTTTTTCATTTTCACATGATGTAATATTTTTATAACTATAATATATATATTATAAATTATTTTTGCAGCAAATTTTGGATCTATACGTTAATGAAGTGATTTTCTTGAATTTTTTCTATAGATATTGATTCTAATTTCACCATTCTTCATACAATTCCGATATTGAACCAAAGATTTCAAAGTTCTTTTTCAATTTTATTTATTTTTGGGTTTTCAACAATACTCCCTATTTGTTAAAAAAAAAAACTTACTACTCTAATTTTTCCAGTGTCTCCAAAACCAATTATCTTATTCGATTAATACACATGTTTGTCTTCATTTTTCGTTATTAGTGTCAAACAAGCACATAATAAGAAATAGTATGAAAAACATTGGGAAGAAGAATATAACAATTAGTACGAAAAATATTGAGAGGAAAAGATAAATAGAGAAAAAATTAAATGAAGTGCAAAATGAGTGTTTGAGAATAATTGGTGTTCAAATATAAGGGTTGTTAAAAATATAATTTAATTCATTAAATTAAGATAAAATGAGGAAGAGATTTGTTGTCCATCTAGAGGATTAACTAAAAAGTTTATATACATAGTAAAAATTACCAAATCCTCTAAAAATAATCCAAACAAAATGATATATATATATATATATATATATATATATATATATATATATAAATAAACAAACACTATTGTCTATTGTCAGATAATTTTCTATCTCATTTCCATTTATTTTAGATTAAATTACTTAAATAACTTTCGTGTTTATTTTTATTATATGTTTTCAAAAATTAATTTTTCTACTCAAAGTTAAAATTATTAGTCTTCTAAACAGACTTTACAGTCCTCGTGATCTTAACTCAGTTGGTATGGACAATGCATAATATATATAAGGTTCGGGGTTCAAACCCCGACCACCACAAAAAAAAAGACTTTATAAATATTAATTAGTCGATAATTCATGACAAGTGACAACCTATTTTGAGAGAAAATTTTGTTCCACTTACTTATTTCGTCTTTGTGCTGGTTTTTTTTTTAAGCAAATATTAATTCTTAGTAAATTTATAGAGGGAAGGGAAAAATGTTAGTTTTTGGGTCAATTTTGCCATTAAATCACCCCCTTCAAAAAAAGAAATTCTTTCCCTTTTAGTTAAATAAGACATTTCCTTATATTTTAATTTTTCTTTCATTTGTTTTTGTGATTTCATCATCATATCATGACTCAGTTTGTTTTAATTTTCTGTTTACATAAATCAATTGTTACTACTTTTTGAAACACTGTTGAATATTAATTGATTACATGATTGATTTTATTTCTCATGATGATCTTATAAATAATAGCATGAAATAATTATTTTCTCACTCAAGGGTGGTTAAGACCATCTACAATGGGATCTTTCTTCTATTTAGAATCGTATTTTTATAGACACCCTCACTCTCCTATTATTTGTGTGTTACACATGATCACTTCGTTGTAAATTCCGTCATTGTCGGTCAAAGTACATTTTTGTTTCTTTACTATGATTTCGACCATATGCAAAGTTGTTACTTAAACTGTGTAATTTCCAATCATTTTTTTTATCTTTTCGAATTTTAGTTATTTTTTTTGAATTATTAACAGGATTGAAAAAATACACTTTTTTTAGAATTTATAATTGAATTAATTTAATATTTCAAATATTAGATAATTATGAATGAATAAATACACTACTGTCAAAATTTACTGATACATATTTATTACTAAGGCCCATTTGATATTTTTTTGAAGGGCTGAGTTTGAGAGATATTTTATTTTTTTTAGTCAAATGAGGTTCAATTATGAATCAGTTGTATTGCGCTATAAATGTATGAATAAAAGGAAACAACAACAAAAGAAGATGAGGAAAAGAAAAGAAACGAACTCAGAGAAAGTCCTTAAGTTAATCCCTTAAAATACCTCTAGAGTTTGAGAGATTAAATCTTATTAAGTATTAATTATAACAACAAGTGACATTTACATACGAGACTCATTTAAACAATCAAACGGAGAGGTCCGTTATGGATGCTCCAACTATCGATTAACTTATCAATGAAAAATCTCGGTCGAAAATAATACCAAATAAATGCTGGCTGAAATTATCAATTTTCAAATATTATTGTTATTATTATTATCATTGTTAATAAATATTGATTTTTAATGTTTTTTTTTTAGATATGCTAATTAAATGTTCAATTAAGTTTGCTAACTAACTTTATATTTGATATTTTATCGAGTTATTATGAAATTGGTACGAGTTTACACCATCGCTTAACAATGACTAATCTTGGTTCAAAAACCTATAGGACACATAAGGTGAATTCTCTCATCTCATCCAAATATTTTCCATATGCATGAGGCAGAAATTGAACTACTACCCACATGCTTAAGAAGCTCAAAACTATTATCACTTAGACAAAAAAAAAAAAAAAATCTAAGGTAAAA
>Ga0228710_1004590_pt1 | contig 21772 bp, 13 predicted proteins | sample MedpolnodulmetaG_FD_177995 | JGI IMG/M metagenome (GOLD analysis project Ga0228710, IMG submission 177995) | Root nodule microbial communities from Medicago polymorpha collected in Santa Monica, California, United States - pink nodules | ecosystem: Host-associated > Plants > Roots > Nodule...
AGAGTTTCACAGCAACATGTTTCAATTAGGGTTACATCAGAATCATCTCAGACCTAATCTCTGGAAATTAGCTAGACATGATAAAAGAGATAAACAACATAGTAAAGAAAATAAACCGATAGAGTTCCTATTCTTATGAATGATTCTCTAGTTCCACGACAGTTAACAAAATAGTCCTAATCTATCCTTGAGTTAGGACCCTCTTCTCAAACTAAAGCCCCTAATTCCTTAGGTGGTTTAATAATCTTTGAAGGTTTTAAGTACGTTAACCTAATATCACTAATAAATGATTATCCATTCCTAGACTAACCATGTTTATTAGAACAATTCAATTAGGTCTAAGTCGAATGCTATGGTCAGTAGTCATTCATTCTCACGAAATCATGTTTATATGGTGTCAATATATAAAAAGCATTAAGAACAATTGAATTGAATAAAAACTAGATTGTCATTCACAATAAATAGAGTTTCACAGCAACATGTTTCAATTAGGGTTACATCAGAATCATCTCAGACCTAATCTCTGGAAATTAGCTAGACATGATAAAAGAGATAAACAACATAGTAAAGAAAATAAACCGATAGAGTTCTGTCGTTGCCGGCTTGCTCCTCAATAACTTCTCAATCACTACGGTTGATGTTCTTTTCCCATATGCTTCCTTCATCTTTGCCGAAAACGTGATTGTCGAAACGTGCTTTGTGCCAAGCCGTCAAGGCCAAAAACGTCAATGCCTGTGTGTTGTGCGGCTGGCCTTTTTATATCTCACAATGTCATCTATCTTCCAATACGACTTTGGTCAAAGCCCATTTGTTTTTATTTTTCTATTTTCCAATTGCCAAGCATATGACGTAAGTGTGGCTATATGATAATTAAGCCATGATAAATTTTTAGCTTCCCTCTTAAGCACGTCAAAGTATGCAACATGTCCCTAAAATCGTGTCACGAAATAGCCATCGTGACACGTTTTAACCAATGTCGAATGAACCTCATCCTGTGCTCGAAATCGTGACACGATTTTGCTTTCTTCAAAATCTTCTATTTTTCTTGTTTTCGTTGTTGTTTAAACTTGCTTGTGAACTCAAAATATCATGAAAATGACACTAAAAATAGTGAATAACTGACTGTCATCACCACCTACTGTCAACATCTCAAATCTCTCTCTGACCAACTCTCTAATGTTGGGGCTCCCGTGTTCAATGAAAGGCTAGTGCTTCAACTTATCTCTGGCCTCACTGATGCTCATGCCACAGTCGGTTCCCAAATTCGTCACGGTGACTCTCTTCCCCCTTTTTACAAAGTTGGCTCCATGATTATCTTAGAGGAAACCGCCAAAGCCAAGAAGGTAGCCGCTACTGTTGATAACTCAGTTTTCTTATCCTCTCATGATGATACTTCTGCATTGGCTGGTAACAATCGCAACAACAACAACAACAATCGCGGCAGCAACCCTCGCAGTGGTAGAAATAATGGTCGCGGAGGCCATGGCCGTGGAAGGAGAAATGGTAGAGGAACACTTTTAACTGCAGAATAGCCATTGTGGTTTCCATCTCCCTATCAGCAGCAGCCGTGCGCGTATCCATGGCAGCCATGGGCAACTCCACCATGTGCATACCCGACAGCAGGTGCACCACCAAAACAGTCTGGCATACTTGGTCCTAGGCCTCATCAAGTCAATCTTGTCACTGCTCCATCGGTCTCCACCGGTCAGCAAACACCATAATACTATGCTCCGACGGACATCCAGGCTGCTATGCATACTTTCTCTATCTCCCCCCTGATGATCAATGGTATATGGACAACAGAGCAACTTCTCATATGACGGGCAATGGAGGTAACCTCACGTCTTATTTTAATATGAGTAATAATATTACTGTTGGAAATGGTCATCATATTCCCGTTGTAGGTTCTGGTCATGCATCTTTACCTAATTCACTAACTTTAAACAACGTTTTACATGCACCAAAACTTATTAAAAACCTTGTTTATGTCAGAAAGTTTACAATTGATAATGATGTCTCTGTTGAATTTGATTCCTTCGGTTTTTCTGTGAAGAAGTTTCAGACAGGAACACTTTTAATGAGATGTAACAGTTCCGGTGACCTTTACCCTATTCCCACAAGCCAACACACAGCTGCAGCCCTGTCACCACCATCAACCTTTTCTACTTCATCTACCGAGTTATGGCATTGTCGTCTAGGACATCCCAGAGCTCCTGTTTTAAATTCTCTTCATCGAAACAAATTTTTGTTATGTAATAAGTTTCGTGATGATTTCTTTTGTCAGTCTTGTCCACTTGGGAAACAAATAAAACTTCCTTTTTCCAATTCTCTGTCATTTACTTGTATGCCTTTTGACATCGTTCAGAGTGATTTTTGGACCTCTCCGGTGTTAAGTTCCGGGGGGCATCATTATTATGTGTTGTTTCTTGATGACTTCACCGATTTTTTGTGGAGTTTTCCAATCAGTAACAAATCACAAGTCTATTCCATTTTTTCACAATTTCGTGCTCACATTCAAACACAATTTGAACGCCAAATAAAATGTTTTCAATGTGACAATGACAAAGAATATCATAACAATCTTTTTCAAAAATCTTGTGAACAAAATGGAATGTTATTTAGATTTTCTTGTCCTCACACCTCCCCTCAAAATGGAAAAGCTGAAAGAATAATTCGTACAATAAATAACATCATCCTCACCCTCCTTGCTCATGCTTCTATTCCTCCAATATTTTGGCATCATGCTCTTTAAATGGCCACTTACTTACACAACATAATTCCAAATAAGAAACTTAATCTTCAATCACCCACAAAAATTCTCTACCAAAAAGACCTAGCTTATTCACACCTTCGTGTATTCGGTTGTCTTTGCTATCCCCTCATTCCATCCACCACTAGATGATGCTCTTATTAATAATAAGACATGGGACTTAGTTCCTCGTCACTCTAATGCTAATGTTATTCGAAGTTTGTGGATTTTCAGGCACAAGAAGAAATCTGATGGTTCATTTGAGTGTTACAAAGCTCGTCTTGTAGGTAATGGTGCAAATCAACAATCTGGTATTGATTGTGGTGAAACATTCAACCCCGTTGTTAAACCGACCACTATTTACATGGTTCTTAGCATTGCTTTATCCAAGTCGTGGTGTCTTCATCAACTAGATGTCAAGAATGCTTTCTTGCATGGAAATCTTGATGAAACAGTATATATGCACCAACTTCTTGGCTTTTGTGACTCCCAACATCCTGAGCATGTCTGTCTCCTCAAAAAATCACTTTATGGTCTCAAACAAGCACCTCGTGCTTGGTACCAAAGATTCATTGACTATGTTGCCACATTGGGTTTCTCTCACAACATCTGTGATCATTCTTTATTCATTTACCATCAAGGTAATGATACAATGTATATTCTCCTTTACATTGATGACATCCTTCTCACTGCTTCTTTTGATGCTCTACGTAACTCTATTATGTCTAAACTTAGTGTTGAGTTTTCCATGAAGGATTTGGGTCCTCTGAGTTATTTTCTAGGAATATCTGTCACTAAACATACAAGTGGTATTTTCTTATCCCAAAAGAAATATGCAGAGGAGATTGTAGAACGACCTGGCATGTCCTCTTGCAAGTCATCACCTACACCAGTTGATACCAAGGCAAAACTCAGTGCTTCTTCTGGAAATTCATATCATGACCCGACAGAATATCAGAGTCTTGCAGGTGCTTTGCAATACTTAACATTCACAAGACCTGATATCTCCTATGTTGTTTAACAAGTATGCTTATTCATGCATGATCCTAAAACACATCATATGTCGGCTTTGAAACGTATCATTCGGTATATTCACGACACTCTTGATTTCGGCCTTCATTTATATCCCTCTTCTGTCAGCAAACTAGTATCTTACACTGATGAAGATTGGGCTGGCTATCCAAACACTAGAAAATCCACTTCTGGCTATTGTGTCTACCTTGGTGATAATCTAATCTCTTGGTCTGCCAAGCGCCAACCCACACTTTCTCGGTCTAGTGCAGAAGCAGAATACCACGGAGTCGCAAATGTAGTATCTGAATCTTGTTGGATTAGAAATTTATTATTGGAACTACATTGCCCCATCATAGCAGCTACTTTGGTCTATTGTGATAATGTGAGTGCGGTTTACCTTTCTGGCAACCGTGTTCAACATCAGCGCACCAAACACATCAAGGTGGATATTCATTTTGTGCGTGAAAAGGTGGCCCGTGGACAAGTAAGAGTTCTACATGTTCCTTCACGTTATCAAATTGCTGACATCTTCACCAAAGGTCTTCCGTTGCAACTCTTTATGACTTTCGTGATAGTCTCAACATTCGTCAACCTCCGGTTTCGACTACGGGGGTGTATTAGTCTATATACCTGTTGGGGTATATACAAGTCTTAGAATATCATTATTGTAAATTAAGTGTAAATTGATTAGCATTGATTAGTCATGAATGTATAGGATCAATATTGATTAGTATTGGTCAATCTCTGAATGTATATGTACAAACCAAAAAGAATGGAAAGACAAGGCCTATTATTCTAGCATAGACTGATAGAAGGAGAAATATACATCAAATTTGAACTCGCAATTAGGTCGTTAAACTAATTTGTCTTTTGAATAGGGTGTGGTTTTAGAATTTTTTTTTGTAAAACATGTAAAACAATAACAATTGTCTACAAATTTAATTCCTGTGTTTTTTTCAAAATAGTCTTATATTTTTTTTTTTAAGGAAAAAGAGTCTTATATTTAATGGCAAGGTAATAAATACATCTTATTTTTTCTTAAGAATATTGTGATTTAAAGACACTTGTGAATATTTTTGTATATTCCTCTAAAAATAATATTTTTGTATTTTTTTATTGCAAATAAACAAAATGATAATAGTTATTAAAAACTCATACGCATGTTTAAGAAACGGAAGTTTGAATTCCGACCGCAAACGTTTAATTTAATCCAATCTTTAAATATGGTTAAATCGGTATACATACACATGATAGTAAACATGTTGATTTGTAAAAGAGAGGGATTCATCAACATAAAGAATGAAAACATATGGACGTGGAGCACTGGCATGTTGTCAGATAGTAAATTAAGGTTAGGAACATTTTGATTCCGTTGCAACGGAAATATTCCAATATCAAACTCCCAAACTCCAAGCGGCACTCCTCCCTCCATAGACAGTGGCATTTCACCGCTTCTTTCTCTCTTTATTTTATTCTGCCAAGAAATCATCACTCACTCACCGCTTCATCAATCACTAACTCAAACCAACGCATGCATGCTTTGGAATCGGCGTTAGGACCATACTGCTTAGTAGTGGAGACATTCTCATACACGTGTGAGTTAGTGTGATTAGCACAAATGGGTGGGTTAATCCATTTTTTTTAGACAAGCAAGACCAATGACCAAGTAACAAGACTATTAGAAATCGTGTCTTAATTTTCTATTGGGGTATAAAGGACAAGCTTAACCGCTTCTATTAGATTACACAGATATGTCTGATACAATACGATGTGGTATTGGAACTGCAAGTAGATACCCAATAACTACTCAATAAGCACAGTTTGTTCCCCAAGCAAGCTCCCCTTGTTGCAACAAAGCTCAAATGGACTACACCTCACGTGGTGAGAGTATGGGATGAAAATAGGAGCAAGGTTTACTTAGACACAAATATAAATGAAAAATGTTTGAGCACATTTACATGAATGAAGAAAAATAAATGAGAAAGAATTTAGTCGCATCATTCAATTACTTTCTCCTTTAATGTTTTCACATTATGTGTGTGTCTAATCATATTTTATTTATGTTTGTGACCAAGTAAATATTTCTCTAAATAAATATAGTAATATTTTATATTTTTAATTTTAGCCTCTTCAAAAAAAATTAAATTAAATTTTTAATTTTTTTTGCATAACACTTAATAGGAAAAAAATTTCACTATACTTTACTTAGGCATTCGAGCCCCAAATTATCAATGAACCACATACATCAATATCTTTATTTAAATTTAATATTAATATTATTCAGTTTAATTAATTACGTTCAATATATATAATGTGCACGAGCGTGCATGCTTCTATGAATTGCCTAAAAAAACATGTTATTGAGTTCAATGGGAGTAACTTATTCTAATGTGAGTAATGTTTCAATGAAAGTAACTTATTTCAATGTGAGTAACGTTTTGAACCAATTTAAAAATTTTTAAACATAAGAGATCAACTTAAGACCTAAAATAAACATAAGTGACCAAGCATGCAATTAAAACTATTTTTTTACTACGAGGTCAATCAAATTATAAGACAACAATCAGTGGCAAAAATTATACGATTTTTTAAGAGAAGAATTGAGCGCGCTAGCCTCAAAGTCAAAAGACCTTTGTTTTCTATCAAACTACTCGAGGTCATTTATTGTTAGATCTATGACATATTTATGGAAACAACATTCATCTTTTCAACATATAATTATAGTTCGATGCAATAAACTTTTTTTTACAACTAATGTCGTCTTATACTTGGGAGCATATATTGGAATCTCAACTCCAAAATATAAGATCAATCTAGAATATTGGGGTTGTTTTTGGCTTTCAAACTTTTTATTTGTCATTATAATTTAAAGTCTTGTTAACGAGTATTCTCAGAGCACTCTTTAAACATGTTAAATATAGTAATTATTCTTTTAAAATTTAAAAGTTTTTCAATTTTCAATACATTGATTACATGATATTTTATAAAAAATTACTATTTAACTATTTTATAAAAAATTACTTAAGCAGTGCTCGGGAACACAACATTTCATTATAATTTATACACTAATTGATTGCAACGAAAAGCAACGATATATGTATACTATATTTTCTTGGTTATTGGGAACAATAATAGTTGCTTAGTGAAACCAATGATCGGTGTAGAGTAAGTACTCTTTTACAGAGAAAAAGTTGCGTGAATATGTATTAATATTTTTCGCATACATTTTGTCATGCATGAAATTTTCCCATTTAATCTATATTTATGTACAGTCACACACACATATATACACACACGTTATGAATGTCTATTTTTCTAATTTTATTCATTTTCCTTTCACGTGTTAGGCTCTAAAAGAACTGCAATATGATTTTGTTCGAATTGTGGTTAGTGAAACTATATTTTATGCAAATATGCAATTATGGTATATATTTTTCTTGTTGTTTCAGCTTTCTTTCTTTTTTTTTGGTACAAATTATTTCAGCTTTCTATTCTCATGCTCTCAACATCATTGGAGGTTAAATAGTTAACTATATAAACAAAAAAAGTAATATAAAGTCGATGTGAATCCAACAACTATATATTACCTGTTTCAAAAAAATCATACTTGAAACCAAAATATTATTTCAAATAGTCTTGAACCACTAGACTTCTTCCACATAATCCAACTTTTTTCCTTCGTATATATCTCCAAAATTTGTAACTATACCCCATACAAAGTACACTATATCAGATTTATGGAACAATACAATACCCACCATATATACATGAACTTATTAATATTTACCATACATGAATCATTATTATTAATATTTATTTAAGTACTCCCATATACGTAAATTATTAATATTTATTCAAGTACTCCCATATACGTAAATTATTAATAATTGTCTAGCTCTAATGCAGTTTTCTTTTTTTAATCTTTCAAGTATACTAAAAAAGCAAAAATTAATGAGGGAAATTTAAAGAGTGAAAACGTGAAATTCCTTTCTAATTCTGTCACTAAATTTTATGACCATGAATTTGTGAGGGGTTTTATTTTTTCATCACTAATTTCCCTCCCTAATTTTGCTTTTTCTAATAACTTGTAATTAACCTGTTGTTTAATATTGTTTAAGTGGTTTATGGATTTGTAGTTTATTAATTGATTAATTATAAGGAGAGACCTACAAATGTTTTACGGTGCATATTGTTCTTGTATATCAACTTTCTCCTCTCACGTTTTGAGTGTCATTGAAAATTAAATATTTTACTACATAAAGAAAAAACATATATTTTCTCAACAAAAAAAAACATATATAAAAGTTGATGAGAATGCAACATCCACAAATGCAACCTCTTCAAAAAATATCAAACGTAAAACCAGATAATTTACACACCAATACATTTCTACCAATACACTTATAGGCAAAATGGGATCAGTTGGGTTGGTCCGTTTAACCCGCATTTTTTAGCAGGATGGCTTGAGATTTTGAACCCGCCATCGACAGGGTGCCCGCTCTTCCTAACCTGCTAAAAAATGGACGGGGCTGGATGACTTAATATTAGAAAGAAACTCTCTTTTTCATTTCTTTTTATTTATAAGTCACAATCAATTAATTTTATTATTTTTGTTTCATGATTTTAGCTTCATATTTTTCAGTTAGACAATTGATAACTCATAATATTTTTATTTTGAATGTCTTATTGATTTATGGGTTAATAGGTCTTTACCCCCCTGTAATATAGGTCATTTCCGATTTTCCCCCCTGTAAAATATTTTTTTTGATTTACCCCCTGTAAAATATTTTTGTTTTGATTTACCCCCTAATAGGCCAAACAAAAACCAATTTTATTTTATTTTTTCAAGAATTTTTCGTTTTTGTTTGGCCTATTAGGGGGGTAAATCAAAACAAAAATATTTTACAGGGGACAAAACCGAAAATGACCTATCTTACAGGGGGGTAAAGACCTATTAACCCTTGATTTATTGTAGATTTTTAGATGATGTAAGTTATATGTTTGAATGATTATGTTCGTATTTTTAGTGGAGTAATTACTTGTATGTTTTTTTTAAGGAACTTATATATAGATTTCCTTAAATTGACTTTAAATTTATATATATTTTTATATTGTTTATGTGAAGTTTTTAAATAATAAACTTTTTATAAAAACATTGACGGGTCAACCCGCAAGTCCGCCATAAAACGGAGAGGGATGAGATTTTCAACCGTACATCTCTAGTTGGCCTTCCCCGTTCGGTCCATTTTTAGACGGACTATTGACGGAGCGGGTAGACCTTTTCTTGCAATTCCTAGTTATAATTACATTTCCAAGTCGAGATTAAAACAATTCTTATGGAGACAAATTTATTTTATTAATTCAATGAATTTTGAATACAGTTGCCACAAATTTATCAATACCTCCAAATTTATTTTATTACGTAGTAAGTTATGTTTTCGCTCATTTCCAAATAGTATGGTATGCAAGTTTTGAACCAACTATTCATTAAAACAAGTGTGCATAACTTACATAAAGAATTTCGGTACCGTTGATAAAAAGAATTGTAAAATGACACATTAAGAAGGTCTTGTGTCATGTATCCCTTTTCATGAGAACTTAAGAGTCAAACCCTTGAACTTCGTGAAGCGGCCAAACTTCATTCTCACATAGGTAGACTATATCGGGAATGACCCATAAGTATGCATTCCAACAAATATATGTTATATGTCCAGTAAGAGGAAAACCTCATCCTACCCCTTTTCTTCTTATGGTCCAAGTACTTTTACCCATCTATTGTCAAGTACTTCAGTCACTCCAATAGTGTATTTTCACCATTGAACCCAAAACTTGATGCTACTCAAGTGTGAGTTAAGTTTCCACCATTGATGATCAATTAGATCTGGGTTTATACCACATCTCTAATAATGTCTTCAATGTATTCAACGTCAATTCCAGAGACTTAAAATTAATAAATCAGAATGACTTGAAGGAAGGCAGCCTTGTTTTATGTTTCAGTTCTGATTTTTCTACATATATGTAGAAATCTGGTGTAACAAGGCTGCTATATTGGCTGAGGGGTTGATGTCTTGAATTTGGCAGTATAGGGGTCTTGTTTTGGAGGCTCTTTTAGTAGTTTTTGTGATAAGTATTTAGCTTCTCTGTGTCAATTCAGTTTTTATGTATTCAATTTTAGTTCTCCTTATGAACCTTTTGTACTTGGAGTGGTGGATTAGCATATTCATTTTGCTTTTGTACAAAAAAATATTTGAACACGTATTATCAATATCTTCAACTTGTATTAGTTGTAGAATGTGAAATATTATAATTTTCTTGTATATCTGGTCATTGGGATGGCATGTGGAATGACATGATCATTTAAAACCAACTTCTTATTTATATGTCTATGTTACATGGCTATATTTGTAACTATGATCTAAGTTTTGACAATACAAACCATATTGTTTGATTTTAGTTTACAAGAGTGATTTACATTCTAAACCTAGAATCGCCGTACTCCTTTCTTCCTCACACAAATTCTAAATCTGTCGCCGTCATCATGTAGATCAAATGAATGATGGTGCGACGAGGGTCTCTGTCCTCCACACCACCGTACCTTTCCAACGTGCGGTTGCTCTCTGTCTTCGTAAAGGTTGGTTTGTCTTTTTGATGTTTTTTATTTGTTTCGTTTGGCTGAGACATTGGTGGGTTTTGTGGTGTGTCGTTGGATGTTTGTCGGTGGTTGTTTGGTTTTCGTGGGTCTCAGACTATTTGATTTGTTTTCTCTCTTGGTTGTGGTGGAGGTTATGTTTGCTCGCAACATAGGTGGTGATGGATCGTCACGATGGTGGTGATGGATCATATCTAGGTTCGCTTATGAACTTATATGGTTTCGATGGGTCTTTGGTTGTGTTGGTTTGTGGTGCTTCATGGTGGTTTTCTTGGTGGTGCTGATTTTGGGTCTTTTGTGGCGAGGCTCGTGGTGGTTTTTAGTGGTGATGCTTGTGGTGGTTTTGGGTGGTGCTGCGCGTGGTGGCTGGTGTTGCTTTTAGGTGAGGGTTAATGGTGATTTTTGTGGTAGTCAATGGTACTTTTGGTGACAGTGGTAGTAATGGTGTTGATTTTTGTGGTGGTGTTTGTTGTGGTTTTTGGTGATGGTACAAGGATTTTTGGTTGGCTTTTGCGGTTGTTTATGAGGTGTGTTTTGGGTGAAGGTGCTTGTGGTGTTTGGTGTTTTTTTCCCGGCTGTTTTTCAAAGGTTGTTGGTTGTGGTGTAGGTTTTTAAGTTGGTACCAATACATATTTTTTATTGTACCAATACGTTTCTACCGGTTCACTTCTAGGCAAATTAGGATATGTCGGGTTGGTCTGTTTAACTCACATTTTTTAGTGGGGTGGTTTGAGATTTTAAACCTTCCATTGACAGGGTGTGCGCTCTTCCTAGCACGTTAAAAAAAGGAACAAGGCGGGTTGACTTGATATTAGAAAGAAACTCTCTTTTTCATATCTTTTTATTTATAAGTCACAATCAATTTTCTCCTGTAGTGAAGAATTTTTTTCAATTAATTTTATCAATTTTGTTTGTGATTTTAGCTTCATATTTTTCGGTTAGTCAATTGATAACTCATGAAGTTTTTATTTTGAATGTCTTATATAGTATTATAGATTTTTAGATGATGTAATTTATATGTTTGAATGATTATGTTCATATTCTTAGTGGATTAATTACTTGTATGATTTTTTTTTTTGAAGGAACTTATATATAGATTTTCTTAAATTGACTTTAAATTTATATATTTTTACATTGTTTATTTGAAGTTTTTAAATGACAATTTTTTTATAAAAACATTGACGGGTCACCCGCAAGTCTGCCATAAAACGGGAAGGGGTGAGATTTTCAACCCTACATCTTTAATTGCCTCCCCCGCTCCGCCCCTTTTTAAACGGGCTACTGACGTAGCGGGTTGACTTTTTTGCCATCGCTAATTATAATTACATTTCCAAGTCGACATTAAAACAAGTCCTATGGAGACAAATTTATTTTATTACTTCGATGAACTTTGAATACAATTGCTACAAATTTATCAATACCTCCAAATTTAAAAGATAAGGGGACACTATACATAAAACTTTTTGATGCTTTATTTTATTTCATTTCCACAATCCTAGATTACAATATCATAACTTCAAAGTCCATGAAATTAAGAAGAAAAAAATACAATTATTTGCTACATAAAAAAAAAAACTATATGACAACTCGTGGAATATTCTAGCATAAGGTATATTGTATAATTCATTTGCTAGCCCAAGTACTCACTCATCTCAAATTCAGAAGACTTGTACACATTGGCCATGACGACACCTTTTATAAATTGTTGCAATTTTTGGACAGTCTTTATCCGTTACACAATTTTGTTTAAGCCGAGGATAAGCAGAATGAGATACTATAATGATAAGAAATATGGAAATAAATAGAATTAGAAGATAAACAAACTTTAAAGTTTCAGCCATATTTTTCTCTCTTTACATCTAAGAAATAGGATATAATTTGATCTATTTATAGCGTATAAAGTTCACTCTCTCATAAAATTAATTGAATTGGTTAAGCATTTTTAAAATTTAAAAACCCTTTAAATGCTTCTTGATCAATTAATTTTATGTTAAGCATTTTTAAAATTTAAAAACCCTTTAAATGCCTCTTGATCAATTAATTTTATGTTAAGCATTTTTAAAATTTAAAAACCCTTTAAATGCCTCTTGATTATATTGGTGTATTGTGTTTGTTCCTCTCATACGCTTCTAAAGGAGGTCATATAATAAACTTGATAATCATAAGAATTGAATACTGTTTAGTTAAATTTTCATTATTTTTTCTTTAATAAAACATCGTTACTTTTTTAACCTTTCGTCATGGTAAAGGGAAACATTATTTTTTTGCACCCAGTGTTGTTATCATTTGGGTGAGAAATTTTTATGCACAACTAGATCGTATCGTAGGATATTAAATAATTGAATCATAAAGAATGTTTATTTAAAAATAAGGAGGAGGCGGTTGTGGGTGTGGGAGGAGGAAATGTTAGGGGAGTGTATTATTTTACTTCGTAATGTTTGTTTGCAGATTAATGTGAAAGATACTTGGAAATGGCATATGGATACCTTTGCCGGTTATACAGTTCGTAGTGCTTATCAGTTATTGACTACTCAGGACACCTCTCAGGTGGAAGGTGTTGATGCTCTAGTCTGGCATAAACACGTTCCGCTTAAGTTCTCAATTTTCGCTTGGAGGTTGGTAAAGAATAGGTTGCCTACACGGGCAACCTTGGTGCATCGTGATATCGTTTCAGACGCGGTTGCTGGTTATTTATGTGGGTGCAGCGATACCGAGACATCTCAGCATTTATTCATCTCTTGTGGTTTTTATGGTACCTTGTGGTTCCAGGTTTGATCTTGGCTTGGTGTGTCAGGTCCAGACCCCATTAACGTATCAAATCATTTCTATTAGTTTACTCATTCAGCAGGTGGCGGACGAGCAAAATGCTCTTTTATGCAACTTGTTTGGTTGATTTGTGCGTGGATCATCTGGAATGACCGTAATCAGAGATTGTTTAACAATTTGGGTAGCCCCATTGATCTGTTGTTGGATAAAGTAAAACGGTGCTCTCTTTGGTGGCTAAAAGCTAACAATGTTGTATTTGTTTTTGGTTTTCATTTGGGGTGGTCAAGTCCTTTGACTTGTTTGGGACTTAGCTAATTTTTGATTAACACTGCTTATTTGTAATTATTTGGGAGCTCCTTCGCACTCCTTGTGCTTGGGAGAGCTCCTTGCTTGTTAATATATAAGTTCCATTTTTTATTGTCAAAAAAAAAATAAAAAATTCATAATTTGTTGTACCTTCTCATTCATATCAACTATATGATTCATATTTATTTACAAATTAAAGTGGTATTGAATGTAAACTAAAATGGATTTTCAAAATGAATTATATTTATTATAGAACCACTCTTTTTTGGTCTTGGCGGTTCCAAAAACAAGGGATGGCATTGTGTATCCTATGGACATGGTATTATAGAGTACCCTTATCCATACTTTGTAAAAAATACATGTACCCAAGTCCATATCCTCGTGGACAACAACTTTAGTGACCTTTTCTATATCCTATAGACACCTAACCACCCATGTCTACACACCCGTTATCCGCACTTTAACTATGAAAAGACAATAAAAATATTATAATTGAAATAAAACTATGATCCAAATTTTTTTTCAAATAAACTCATAAAATAGTACGAACCATAGTATTTTATGCACAACTAGATCGTATTGTAGGATCAATATATATTTTGATTAAATAATGGGTTAAATATATTTTTGGTCCCTATAAATATACAAACGTCCCTCTAAATTTTTCATTCAACTTTTAGTCCCTATAAATTTTTCAATCACTACTTTTGGTCCCTATTTTAAAGTTAATTTTAGTATTTGTTAATGAAATTGTGCAGAAATGTGTAGAATATTGTAAAAATCTTTTTCAAAAATAATTAGAATTTTTTAACAAAACATTAATTTAATATGAATTTTTAACCATTAAAAAATATAAAAATTCATATTAAATTCATGTTTTGTTAAAAAAATCTATTTTTTTTTTGTGAGAAATTCTTATAATATTATGAATTTTTCTACAAAATTTTATTCAAAAATATGAATTCTACATATGATTTTATTTTAAAAGAGGGACCAAAAGTGAAGATGGAAAAATTTTGAGGGACTAAAAGTTGAAGGAATGTTTTAGAAGGACTAAAACAAAAAGTTGGTATATTTATAGAGACAAAAAACATATTTAATCCTTAAATAATTGAATCATAAAGAATGTTTATTTAAAAATAGTAATTTCATAATTTATTGCACCTTCTCATTCAGATCAACTATGTGATTCATATTTATTTAGAAAGTATTGAATGTAAACCAAAATGGTTTTTCAAAATGAATTATATTTACTATAGAACCACTCTTTTTTGGTCTTGGCAGTTCCAAAAATAAGGGATGGCATTGAGTACCCTATATGCAGGGTATTACACAGTGCCCTTACCTATACCCGTGTTTGCAAAAAATAAATGTACCCAAGCCCGTATCCTCGTAGAAAACAACTTTAGTGACCTTTCCTATTATGAGCACCTAATTGTCCATACCCGCACTCATTATCCGCACTTTAACTATGAAATGACAATAAAAACATTACAATTGAAATAAAATTATGGTCCAATTTTTTCAAATAAACTCAAAAAATAGTATGAGCCATAGTATTTAGCCAAATAAAAAACATCCAAAATATACTTCAAAAATTGTATACCAGCAGGAGGGAGCGGTTACTGTATTAAGTAGTTTTTAGGTTTAGGCTTAAATAACTAAAAAAATTAATTAAATATACACCAAAAATATGTATATACGGGTTGCGGAGCTGAGCAATATAGTACTCTTACTCACTCCCATACCCTTACTCGCTCCCATACCTATTTAAATTTGCAGGTAATTACCTGAACCCAAGAAAATAGAGAGTTTTACCCTATCCATTGCGGATTATTTTTGCGAGTACTCATCAAACTTGGGTCCAATTGCCATCTGTACCAAAATCTCTAGGGGTTAGGCTTTACTTTTATTCCTTTTAACAACTAGGGTTAATTAAGTTTGTAGTCCCTATAAATATTCACGGTTTTGTTTTTAGTCCCTACAAAATAAAATCACATTTTTTAGTCCCTGTGACATTTTCCTTAAGCCTTTTAGGGACCAAAACTGTTGCTGAAATTTTTTTACAGGGACTAAAAGTGCTGATGGAAAAATTTATAGGGACTAAAAATGCTGATGGAAAATTTTACAAGGACTAAAAAGTGTGATTTTATTTTGTAGGGACTAAAAACAAAACTGTGAATATTTACAGGGACTAAAAACTTAATTAACCCTAACAACTATTAACATACTATCATGATCCAGTATATAAAAATTAACAAAATTTTACACCTATATGAATATTTCATCACATCATCTTATTCTAACATATAGTACACTATTTATAACATACATAAAAATCTATTATTGAATCATATACCATTTCAATGTCTAAATTATTTCAAGTTATCTATACATGATCATTAACATAATATACAAGGATTCAAGTGTTGGATTGATTTCATTATACTTCTAGAAAGAGCTATTGAGGGTATAAGTATGATAAGTCTAATACTTGATGTTAATAGATTCTGATTCTCTCTCTTACAACACACATACTCGATTGTGATGTCAACCGAAGTATCGGTAATAATTTGGACATATTACAAGAGCATCTTCACTTATCAATTGGAGTCTTAGCGTTTTGAGTTGAAATTTTTGAAACTTAAATGACTAGTTTGGAAATTCTGTCAAACTAAAAGGATCTATTTAAAACTTTTAAAACATAAATGACTAACTTGAGAATTTTGTCAAACTAAAAGGACCAAATGTGGTATTTGGCCTTTTAAATTACAATTCCACAAGAACCCAAATTTTTTCTCGCGTGCGTACAAGCGATACTTTATCCTTGCCTCAAATCTTCGAACTCATTGATACCTAAAATGTTGGTTGTAAGGGTTCAGTATTCCTAAACCACAAAAACACAATCATATAGACATAAAAGCATAAGATAAGAAGAATAACAAAACACCGACCACATAAAAGTCAATATGTCAATACAAATAAAATAAATAGTTATCAACTTAGATGTATAAGATACAACTAGACTATGATCCGGATATAGCCCCCAATTAACATAATAATATAATTGCCCCATTTTTCAGAGATTTAAAATTAATAAATCAGAATGACTTGAAGGAAGGGAACCTTGTTTTATGTTCCAGTTCTAATTTTTCTACATATCTGCAGAAATTTGGTTTAACAGGGCTGCTATATTGGCTGAGGGGTTGAGGTCTTGAATTTGTCAGTATAGGGTTTTTGTTTTGGAGGCTCTTTTAGTAGTTTTTGTGATAGCTTCTTTGTGTCAATTCAGTTTTTATGTCTTCAGTTTTAGTTCTCCTTATGAACCTTTTGTACTTGGAGTGGTGGATTAGCATATTCATTTTGCTTTTGCACAAAAAAAGATTTGAACACGTATTATCAATATCTTCAACTTGTATTAGTTGTAGAATGTGAAATATTATAATTTTCTTGTATATTTTGTCATTGAGATGGCATGTGGAATGACATGATCATTTAAAACCAACTTCTTATTTATATGTCTATGTTACATGGCTATATTTGCAACTGTGATCTAAGTTTTGACAATGCAAACCATTGTTTGATTTTGGTAATTTGCAAGAGTGATTTACATTTTAAGCATGTATAATCAAACCATAATGTGCACTTTCAGAAGAAAATAAACATGGTTCACAAAAGAAGGAAAGTAGCTTACATGAAAAAATTGTTTTAGTTCTTGAGACTTTGACATTCACTTATATATTTATTTTTCTAGTTTTGTGCAAAGTTATAGTCTACTATGACCTAGCAAATAGTGCACCAAAGTGGTCTGCACTCATTATGGACCTGATCAATCAATAACATATTTTTTGAACAAGATCAATCAATAACATTGCCAAAGCTCATGTACATGGGTCAAATTTTCATATTATTTTTTTTGGTCAGGTAGCCTAGTGGCTAGAATTCACCTTATAAGGTGAATAAGTGGGGTGTCCGGGGTTCGAACCCCGGCCCTTACATATAATAATGCATTGTCCTACCAACTGAGTTATGCTTACGTGACAAATTTTCATATTTATTAGTACATGACTTTGATTGTCATATCATTTCAAAAATATATGCACTAGTAATTTTCTTAAAAAGACAGCCTATTGCTCAACTGGTAATAACTGACGCACATTGTTTGACAATGTCAAATTTAATTCTCAATTAATAAGGTCTTTGCATTTTGTCATAACCTAATGCAATTCTATTTACCATGCATAAATGAACAAATGACATCTTTCATTTCATCCACTGGGGTGGTGCCTCTGCTACTCCAAGTCGACAATGTCTTTGCAGCTTACAGAGGAATGACAAGATCTAAGACTCAGATCTCTCAAAATTGGGTTCTCTTAAGCATAGGAACGAAACTGCAAATCAGCGACCGAGACGGATAAGCAGATTAGAGACATATAGGTGAATCAAAAACGAAGTCTGAGACACAAATCCAGAAAAAGCAAATTAGAGAGAGACAAAACATAGAGAGCGGATAATGACAGCACGCGCATGAGCTGAAATATGAATCAGAAGCCACTGTCAATATTATTTGGTTCATTTACTAAATGACAAGAAAGCAAGTCTAAAACTCAACATTGAAGGTCTCGGTTCATCGTTAGAATCACTATATTCTGCGACAAATATCAATAGTAGCATGCAGCAACATAACATATAAGCCAACCAAGTGATTGAAGTTTCCACTTGCATTGAGACAACAAGTTTAGTTTCAACCCGATATAATTTGCATTAGGACTTACCATTGCATTCAGAGAAAAGACTGGACATATGCACATTCAAGCCTCACCATAGCACATCACAACACTATGAATACACAATACATAATCAGATTGCAAACTGAAACAAACACTTACCATATAGAAAATCAACATTAAATTTTGTTGTAAATTTTGAGTATATTTCAAAAGTTACAAATATTTTGTGTTCCATACTTTCAATTGAGAAATATAGAAAAATATTTCAATTAAAAATTATTATTATATTTTAACTATAATGGTTGACTTGGTTTTATTACATGTTTTTAATTCCAAATTTTGTAACTGCCTTTCCCTTAGTATCCCTTGAGGCAAATTCTACGGTACACCCAACATATTTGAGTTACCGGTACACCAAACCTTTAATTTTATAGGTAAATGAGTTGTATTTTGAAGAAAAATATTTTTTTTTATCATTTATAATTATAATGATTAAATCTTATTCATCAAAAGCGTAAACGAAATAAAATTGATTTTTTTGAATTTTTATCGCTCGTAATAGAGAACTTTGATTATTTTATATGATAATATCTAAAAAAATTACTATGATTCTAATAAACAATGAATGGTGTGTGTTTCTCTTATGAAATCATATTTTATAAAATATAAATGCTGACAAATAACTATTTATTCCATAAAATTGATCATTAATTTATAGATTTAGGAAGCAAGAGTACCGATACACCTCAATTTACGAGTGTACCGTAGAAGTTCTCATCTCTTAAATGTGGCTATTATTAAGCCTTATTTCTTGGTTTAAAAATATTTTGTTGAATATACACGTACGTGCAAAGGAAAAAACACACCATTTTTATTTTGCTTTTGACCATGTGTTAATAACTTCCTAATTATAAGGAACCACTAAGTGTGCTCACAAGAAATACTCACGTCCTTTATTTCTTTCATAGCAGAAAAACATACTTGTTATAGAGAACTTACCTCTCCACACAAAATTAATTTCCTCTTCCTTAGAAAATCAAGTGTAGGTTTCCTGAGTGCATCATTTCTGTGTTTTATCTTATGAAATGTTGTTCTGTCACCTCTGTCTGATGTGATCCACATCAGGGAAGAACATGTTGTATCGTGTGAGGATATGCGCTTATGAGGCGGATAAATCCTTAAGACAGTGACTTTGTCACGCCTCATGTTATATAACGGATTACTGTTTAGCAGGTTATAACCTTCTATGGTTTCTCGTGTTTGTTCACTTCGATTTGCCGACTTCAAATCACCGCAATTTTAAGAACAAATAAGTTTACTTGATATTCTTGTTTATGCTATTCAATATTCTTTTATTTATATGATGATTATTATTTGAAGATCATTCTTATGACTAATTTTTACAACAATCTTAAGGATTTATATAATTAAATTTTTGTGTAGTAATTTCCGAATCAATCTGCAAGATTCAATATTGATGAGAAAAGGAGAAACACAAAAAGGAATTGTTAGCTTGAAAATGTGTGCAGAAGAGAAGATACACATAGGTGAAATTGCAGAGAATTTAATTTTGCTCATGGTATTCGTTGAAATGAAATCCTGTGTTCAATTGATGAAGCATGGTCTGATGGAAATCATTGTAAGTTTTTAATTATTCTCCCTTTCGAGTCATCCACATATAGGTCAGATACATGCTCTCAACTTTCAACGTTCAAATACTATTTTGTGTTGAGAAACTATAATTGTATGCTGAAATTGTTTGGATGCGATTCTATGGTTTAGTGTTGAATATGAATTTTGCTTTAGTGTTGTCTTTATTATCATTTAGTGGACTCATTAATGTATATTATACCCCATGATTGAAATTTACCGGTGAAGTTTGATATATGTGTAAATGGGTCAAGATTGAAATGTTTATTCTATAAATGTAGATAAAATAACAAGATTGTGAATGCTTCCCTTAATAAATCGTGTTTAACATGACATTCCATAAGATCATTAATAACAATGTTTATTAGAGGGTTTAATTATCAACATGATTTTGAAAGATTGGGTAGTAGTTGATTTATGAAATATGAAAAAGAACTTTAAAATCTTGGCCGACTTATAGTATACTCATAGATACTTGAGAAGTTGGGAATTGTCTTACTAAGAACTTGTAGTTGTACAGTGAACTCGCTTTTACTTCCTTGTATGGATTGTCGTTCTTGTATTATAAAACTTATTTGGAGACTAGACATGTCATATGCACATTGTGAAAATTTATTTTGTTGTGTGTATTAATAACATGATCTGAGTTATCTTGGTTCATTGTGAATTATTATTTAATTAAATTATTAGCAGCAATTAGCAAATTGAGAAATCGATGGACATACATATATGATATTCATGAATGAAGCAAGTGAAATAGATGTTATGTTGTTGTTTAAAATTTTGTGGCATTTGTTAAATTTATGTGATATATATATCAAGATTCACCTTAAAATATTGGTGACATATTATGGATTATCCATTGTATTAAATTAATACAATGATGTTTTATTTATTTATATGTGTGGATTTATTTTCCCCAATGTGGGGTTGTCGTCACTTGAAAAATAATTCAAGCAGAATTGAATAGAAATCTACACATGAGTTTATATTTACCCAATGTGGGGGGTTTGTCGTTTAGACTTTATCTAAGTAGACCTGATGAAGTATATTATGGAAATTAGTTTGACAATATATGAGATATTATTTACAGAATGGATAAACTTTTGTATTAAAATAATACAAAGATGTGAAATAGATATGAATCCAATGATAATAAATTTATAAGTAGATTTATTTTATTGATGAACATGTTGTCATTTAGTATACAGACTTGAAGTAGATAAAATAGTCACAAGGAAGGGGGGGTTTTGAATTGTGACCCTTTAAAATTATTCTGTAACTTAAAAAGTAATTCTCAAGTTGAAACTTGGAATGATTAAGTTAGTACCAGACTTCAGAACGTTCTGATGTCTGAGAGTGAAAAACAATTTAACAAAGTAAATGTGTTTGTGTGTGTTTTGTGTTTGCAGTAAGTAAAGAGTGAAGGAAAGAGAAAGAACACGCAAAGAGTTATAGTGGTTCACCCAACGTGGGCTAGTCCACTCCTCACAATCTTGTGAGAGTTTCCGCTATGATGCTTGAGATAACCTCTCAAATCCTGCACCTTACAACCTTTGTTCACTTGAACAATTACACAACCTGTATTCTCAAAGCCTCAGCAGCAGGCTTGCACCTTTTTGCTAAGTTAACCACTTAGACTTTTATAAACCTTGCTCAAACTAACACTTTAGTACCCCTAAAGCTTGATGAGACTTAATTACAATTTGTAAGAAGTTTGAATGTTTGAGAATCAAACAGAGGAAGAGGAGGAAGAAGAAGTTATCTTTCAAAGAGATAACAGAAAGTATTGATGTGCACTAAGGAATCAAAAGCCTTTAGTCATTGATCAATTTCAATTGCAAGAGCCAAAAACAATCTCAAGTTGTTTAGATGTGTGCTTTGCAATGGTGCAAGTTTTGCTAAGGC
>Ga0228710_1004593_pt1 | contig 21768 bp, 15 predicted proteins | sample MedpolnodulmetaG_FD_177995 | JGI IMG/M metagenome (GOLD analysis project Ga0228710, IMG submission 177995) | Root nodule microbial communities from Medicago polymorpha collected in Santa Monica, California, United States - pink nodules | ecosystem: Host-associated > Plants > Roots > Nodule...
GAGTAGTGGTTTCTTCACCAGTGGGTTTGTGCCACGTCAGCTCTGAGGGTTAGACCGCCTTACTCGCCTCCCAAGTAGATTTACTCGCCATGGCGAGTAAACTGGTAAACTTACTCGCCTCGCAAGTAAAATTACTCGCCATGGCGAGTAAACTGGTAAACTTACTCGCCTCACAAGTAAACTTACTCGCCATGGCCAGTAAACTAGTAATTCTGCCTATTTTGTTCCTTTGATCTTCAAAAAGTTGTCCTTTGCATTTCTTCGTGTTTTCTTGCTTCTAGAGTGTCCAGGCGTGTATTTTCCTACAAAGAGTTGGCGTTAGATGTGAAAAGCATAATTGAGTGATTCTTCAGTATTTGTGAGCTTTTTGCAGGATAACTTGCAAACCAAGTAATCAAAGTGCCTAAAATGTACAGTCTATTTAACTCCTTTTTGACACTTATCACAAGGTCGCCAACTCGGAAGTCTCTGGGGTCTTACCTTCTTGTTATATTTTGTGGCAGTGGCTTGTTTTATCAAGTCTTCGATGAGTGTGGAAAAATGTCACCCTTCGTGTAGGAAATCAAACTCTTCTTGAATCTATAGTGAATTGCCTTGGTTGTGCGAGGGCGTGTGTGGTCCTCCAGCTTATTTCTATGATTTATATAAGGATTGCTGCTTCAGAACTTTAGGTGAGCCTAAATAAAGTTTCCTTGGTGGACGAATAATGAGTTGATATGTGTTCCCAAAGGACACGATGGAGTTCTTTAACTCAATTGCCCTTTGAATCCTCAAATCTTCTTTTGAGTCCCCTGAGGAGAGCTTTGTTAGTTGACTCCATTTGATCGTTCGTTCATGGATGTTCCTGAAAGGGAAACATTTTTTATCTCGTGATCTTCATGAAGCTTCATCATCTTATTGTTTGCACATTGGGCTCCGTTGTCTGTTACAATCGAGAAAGGGAGGTTAATTCTTTCTCAAGTCCACCAACTGAGTACCTGGGTCGTTAAAGCCTCGAACTAAGTCAAGTTAAATGCGGATGGACAATGACACACAAAACTCACATTCTATTTTTGTAGCGCCACTAACCATAAAGAGGTATGTTGGAAGAAGCACATATGTGTCAAAGTTATGCACCAAGAATGTATCAATAGATATTGTCGTAAAGGAGGACACTCTTAGTCGAACTTGGGGTGCCAAGAACCCCTCAACAAGGGAAAATCACACTATCCACAAAATTAGTCAAACAGAGGTTTGGCACCGTAGGCCACACCGTTTGGCTAATAAGTATAACTTTTGCATATAAATCCTCGGTTTGTAAATTGTAAATGAAAACATTCAATAAAAAATGAAGCTTATTTCGCTATTTTTATCCCTTTTATTTATTTTTTAGTGTTGTTAAAAAAGCCAAAATAATTGCACCTAACACATTAGTGAAGAAGATATGGAACCCACAACTGACGGATAGAGTTCCTCACTCGATGTTAACCAATAGAAAAAAATGGAACCTAAGCTAAATTCTTTCTCCATCAACACAATTTGTGTTCATTTATTTGATTAGATAAAAATAAAAGGTTTTAAATGAAGAGTAAAATAAGAAGAAAATAAGCATAACAATTTTTATTTTTATTTTGAAGGAAAGCATAGCAAAACTTTATATTCTGTTATAAGTATAGCGTACTTTATTTCTTATTTAAAATTTAATTATGATTAGCTTATATTTATCGCTTATTATTGATTTAAAATTTAAATTAGATTTACTAAAATTTGATTAAAAGTAAAATTAGGATTAAATTTGACTATTTAAATAAGTAGAGAAGAATTAAATTTTCATTAGAGTATTAATAAATGATTACATTGAAATAAAATAGGTAAAAAAAAAACTCAATATTCCTTTTCTTTTTTTTAAGGTCGATATTCCTTTTTTATATATATGTATAGTTAAGAGTTTTAAAAATAATAGTTGTAGTTTTAAAAATAAATTAATAGATATTAAAGGGGATTTTTTTTCATCCCTATAAAATCGTGGATTTTTCAAGTTTATATGGTGTAACCCTTTGATCGAGGAAGTAGGCCCTACTAACTTAGAGTTCAACCAAAAAGTAAATAAAGTTTAACTAAAAATTACTCAAAGAAGAAATCGAAATCAAATTCTCCTCAAAGATTCATCCTAAGGGAAGCTGAATCTTTCAAGTTTAGTCCCAATAAACTTTTTGACCATTTTTAATCCTTATAGTGTTACACAAACGTGAGTACTTTTGGTCTGTATGGAAACAGATAATTTTTTTTACATATTTTAATAAAAGATAAGGTCTAAAAGCATTCTTTTGTTTCTTCATAAAAGGTAAATATAATTAAGTATTTATCTATATTAGCAATATTTTTATTTTTGGTACAAAGAGAATGTGTTTTAAGTATGAAATAAAAAAATTATTAAATCATTTTTAGAAAAAAGCTTATTAACTTAGAAAATATTTTTTATTTTTTAAAATGTGAACGAAATAAATGCTTTTATTTTCCAAAATATACAAAAAAAAAATCTAAAATATGAAAATGTCTACTCTCATTAATTATTGTTTACCATTGATTTAGAAAGTTTTTACAAATATACTTATATATTACAATAATTTAAAAACATGTTGAATTGTTTAAAATATATGAATGAATTTTTATAATTTCAATAATTTAAAAGCACGTTGAATTGCTTAAAATATATAAATATATTTATAATTTCAATTATTTCTTTTTACAATACTTAGCATTATTTTAAAATCTTGTTATTTTGGGATTTGGATTCATTGTATTGGAATTTTCTAGATTTTCTAAATTGCCGCATGTACTTGACAATTTCTCTCATTTTTATTATATATATATATATATATATATATATATATATATAATAAAAAATGAGAGAAATATACATTTAAATAAATTAAGAAGAATAAAATGTAATTGAAAGAATTTGAATATACGGTGAAATTTAAATAAAAAAAGTTACACAAATACCTGATATTCATATTCTACATAGACGACCACTAACGTGAACATATGTCCTCTTTTTAAAGGTGCCCAACCATATGTTTATATACAACAGTCAATTATATATTTTTTTTAAAAGGGGAAAGGAGAAATTTTTATCAACTAATACAAAACAATCATATGATTTTGATAAATAAGATCAAAATAAGTTCTCTTTATCTTTCAAAAAACAAAAGTTATCTTTCTTGTTACATAAAAAAAGTTACACAAATACCCAATATTGTTCTTGTTATAATTAGACTAACGTTTATACAAGTACAAACGTGATCGCATGTATGCTTTTCTAGTGCGCTTTTGCCTTTGGAAAGTGATATCAATTTGGGTCACATCAAATATTATTTATAAATAAGATTTAATAAACTCTTTGTTGTTTGTTGTTCTTATTTTAATGTTGTTTAACTATTCTTCTTCAAAAAATGTTGTTTAACTATTTATGCGGTAATTGTTTTTTAGCTATTTTATTAATTATTAATTTAAGTTCTTATTGCAGTGGTGTTGTTCCTATTACAATGAGATTTATCTTTTTTTAATTAATAATATAAGTAATATTATATAAATGATAAAATAGTGTAAATGAAGGGTCAATTCAAATAAAAAAGCTTACCTAAAAAGAGATATCTCGTTTATATATTGTTATAGATTTAACCGATTATTTAATTAAATACTAGCGTTAATAAGAACACTTCATGCCCTTATGTCTATTATTTTTACTGCGCTAATGCATGTAAATGAAAAACAATATTTTGTAAAGATATTTTAATTAAAATTATTTAGATTTTAATTAAAATTATAGGTATAAATATTTGTAACTTCAAATCGTAACAAATTATTTTTATCTTTTTGAATTACATAAACAATATTACAAGTATAATATGAACTCATTTTTGTAGGGGTAATATAATATAAACTCTTTCTTATAGGGAAGGTTTTAAGGATATATTAGAATGATTTAAAAAAAAAAACTCAGCCTAAATGAGTGTATCACATCCATATATTGTTATAAAATAGATTAAAATAATTTTATAAAAACTAGCGAAAAGATGGGTATATATTGTTCGTCTTTCCGTTCTTTTTATTGCACTAACACGTGTAAATTATGAACGGTATTTTATATAAAATTTCAATTTTGATTAAAATTATAAGTATAAATATGTCCTCGTGAGTTTAGCTCAATTGATAAGGAAAATGCACAATATATGCAAAGTCCGGGGTTCGAATTCCGAACACAACCAAAAAAAAATTATAAGTATAAATATTTGTGACTTTCAAATTGTAACAAATGCAAAAAAAAAATGTTTATATTTTCTATGACAACAATAATTTAACAAATTTCTTTTTAAAATAGAAATTTAACAAATATAATATAAATCCTTATATTTTTTAATACAACCAACAATATAAACATTAATATAGAAAAATTTGTTCAAGGGTATAATTGAAGTGAGATAGTTTAAATCATTATTCTCTTCATATATAGTGCAGATAATATTGTTCATATTGTAGTGAAATATTTTATATTTTAACGGGATTTAATTTTTTTAAACTAAAATTTAAAATAATATTATTAAAGGATAAAATAATAAATAAAATGGTTTGAATGAAGGGTAAAATAGGTAATAAAAAAGGAAGCCCAAACTCATGTATTTTCTTTATTTTTTTTTTTGAAGGAATGTATTTTCTTTATATATAGTACAAATATATACTATATATCTTTGAATTCTTATTGGTTCATGGAAAAACATTGACTTTCTCTCTATAGGAATTTTGCTCTAACAACTCTATGGGAAAAAAAGCTTCCACCTCCGTAACTCTTCTTTCCTCCCCTTCCAATGCAAACATAATCGGTCACCATGTAGGCTTTGTAGAAGGTGGTGCGATGAGTGGCTCTGAACTCCACACCACTTCTTTCACTATCGGTTGTTTCAACGTCAGATCTCTAGCAGACGTGCCATTGTTGTGGTTGTCCTTTCCGAAGTTCAATAACACCACCTCTCACCGTGAGCTGTTTCAGGCGAGTTGTCAGGTGCGGGTTTTGCGAAAGTTCATGGATCTTGGTCGTCAACAGGTTGTTTTTCTCGTGGGTATCCGACGATGTGTTTTTTTGTCTCTGATTTTGTCTGTTTTCTTTTTGTTCCAGGAAGATAAAGTTGGATGGTGGTGTGGTTCCGACTCTGTTTTTGTTTGATAATCTTGAATCCGGTTTCTTGGATTCAAGATTTGATTCTTGGTTCTTTTCATTTGTGCGTTATTTTGTTGGATGCATCCCACGATCTGGATTCAACAAGACTTGTTTCGCCGAATGTTGCTCGACATGGCTATGTGAGGAGACGCTCCGTGTTGACAGTAGTAGTCGTTCATCGTACCTTGAGGACTTTATTTGTTGCGGTCGATTTTTGCGTCGTTGATGGACTGTGATGAATTTTAATCATTTGTTCATCCTTCAATCTGGACTACAACTGGAGTTTTAAGATTTATGCGACTCCGTGCTCTGCTCTAGTTCGTATATGTTTGGTTTGGCCCAAAAGGGCGTTTATGACTTGTTGACTTTTGGAACGGAGTTGTTGGAACTTGGATCGTTTTTGTGTTAGCAGGCGATTTCATACGTCTGTCTTTATGCTATGATAATCACTTTGTTTTTTTTTTTTTTTTTGCAATTCGGTTTCTGGTCCACAAGTGGGTATGCTGGATTGTCCGTGGTAGTGGTTGTTTAGGGTTGTTTATCTCTTTTACCACCATTGTATTGTATTGTTGTATCACCCATAATGGTCTTGATTTAGTGGTTTACTGGGTCAGGTCCTTGCCTTGTACTTCCTTTTATTTTTAATTTAATTTTTCTCTTTCAAAATTTCCCTCAATTTTCAATACAAATAGCACATATAACAAACACATAAGAGTAAATTCAAATATTTAAAAAATGTAACAAACACAATATGAGTATATATATGTCCATACTTTTATAATATAGTTTTTTCTTCTGACTTGTTATATTGTTGGTGTCACTGAATAAGAGAAATATAGTTTGTTATAATACAAAAGTACAAAATATACATATCTATACTATTAATCAAAATTCATAGAAATCACCATTAATACTTTATATATGTTAGCGCAATAAAAAGACATACATACAAATATGAAGTGTTCGTCTTAACTAATTGAGTTTGACTTATTGATTCAACCATTCCTCACCTAGGTGAGCTACAGTATCCAAGTCATCTAATTACTTTTAATAAAAAAATAAAACAGAATAGTGAATAAAAACGGAAATCTCAATTGTATCCTTTAAAGAAAAGGAATTCTCAATGATAGTTGAGGGTAATATAGTAAAACAACAAAAAGAGAATACGCGTGTGATATGACAGTTCCGTGTGACCCATTAAGTCGGTTACTCAGCCTATAAATACAACCCAACCCCTTACCAATTGCTCTATTTGCTTTGTGCGTTTCATATCTTAGGGTTTGTTTCTCTCTCTAGCCGCCAGAGAAGAAAATTTCTTCAAATCAATCAAACCCTAACTTTCTCTCTCTAAGAATTCAGATCTCTCTCTCTTCACCATGTCTCGTTGCTTCCCTTTTCCACCTTCAGGGTATATCAAGCATACCGATTCTTCCTTGATCGACGATTCGATTAAGGTTTGTTGAGCCAGTTTCGATTTTGCGTTTGTGCTCAACTTCCTGTGTGATCTTGATTGAATTTCTTGTGTATGTATATACATGACATGCGATTAAACTTTGATTATTGCGATTAGTGTTTATTAATTTGAAACAAACCCTAAAACAAGTTTCCGATCCCAATTTTTTAACCTAATTTGTGATTTTCTAGGGAATTAGAGTAGATCTGGATTATACCAATTAGGGTTTTTGTTCTTTCGTTTATTGAAATCACTTTTGTAAGAAAATATTTTGTAACAAATTCAAATTAGGGTTTGATGATATGTACCCTTTTTTTTTAAAGAAAATTAAATAAAAAATATTTATTAATTATTTCTTGTTGGGTGTTTCTGACCCATGTAATTTTAATCGGTGTTTTGTGAACCTAGAACGTTTTATAAGTTAAATCAAGTAATTTTTATCCAATGATGCACCAATTTTTCCTGTGACATTTGTTTAAATGGTAGGGTTAGTTTATTTACTAATGGGAGTAAAACATCAATAGTGATAGTTGTTTTGAATGAAGGCAGGTTAAGAATTTTTTAATATTTGATCGTACATGATTATAGCTCATGGAGGTGAGTTAAGAATTCTTTTAATATTTGTGTTTCAATGACCTAAAACTTTTTTTAATTAAAATCGAATTAATTATTTATACAATCTTGAACCAATTTAGAGTTAGGTTATTGTTATGTGAGTTAGTAGTTAGGCTTAATGTGTGATTGCTTATGATCAATGTGATTATTTGCGTGCAAGTGTAAAACATCACTAGTTGTAATGAAAGTTGAACTTTGATTTTTGTTTTTCTATTGCAATTTTTGTGGCATGATAGTTGTAAACAAGATGTGGTTACTTGATTTTATAACTGGTATGTAAGCAAGATTCAAATGCTTGCAATGTTTGCTTCTTTGGTCTTCCGTGTCCGCTATTTGAAAATGTTGTTATGGTGCTTTAAAGATCCGTTTGGATTTGGAGAAGCTCCAGAAAGAAAGAGAGGAGAAGGACAAGAAGGACAAGAAAGCCGCTGAGAAAGCGGCCAAGAAGGAGAGGAAGGAGAGGAGGAGGGAGAAGAAGGAGAAGAAGGAAAAAAGGAGGAGGGAAAAAGAAGAGAAACTGAAAGATTCAACTACCTCTCATGCAAGTGTTAGTGGTATCAAGTTCAAGCTCAATAATGAAGTAAAGGAGCACAAAGACAGTGCGAAGTTGAGTAAGCTTGAAGATTATGAGAATGAACAACTCGAAAGGAGTGGTATTACTGAGGAACTTGAGCAACCTGTCTGTTCTCCTCAAGAGCCCTACTCCTCTGATAGTTCTCAAAGCAGTAAGAGGAAACGGGGCACCGAGTTACCTAGCCAAGATCATGGTGAGAAAGCTTAGAAACAAGTTAATTACATTGTTCATTACTGTGTTGTTTAACCCTTGTTTAATATCTAACATGTATTCTTATGTGAAACAGGACCTGCCATTCGAATTCGGCTTCCATTGCGGAAACATCGTGAACCTGAGGAAGGATTTCAATTGGGGTCTTGTTCAAAAAGTGTTGGGCTTTGTCGGGATACTAGCAGACTTGAACGTCCACTACTCAGTATCAAGAAAGCCGAGACACCTTCAAGAAGTGTTGGAGTTGCAAATTTGCTTGCTCGGGATACTAGCAGAATTGAACGTCCATTGCCCAGTATTAAGAAAGCTGAGACCCCAAATCAGCTCCATGGGAATTCTGCTCCTGAAGTTTGTAAACCATTGCCGAATGTGGTTCCTGTTGATGCTGTAACAGCAGCAAATGAAACAGTTGATGTTGAAAGTCAAAGGATGGAATCATTGTATAAATCCATACTTCACATTCAGCCGATAACATATGAATTGGGTCCATTGGATCAAGATTGGTTATTTAGTTCGGTACCGAAAGAAACAAGGCCCGTCTCAAAGAAACAGAAGACTGATGCCTTTCAGTGCTCAAAATCTCTGTTGCAACCTCGGGCTCAATATATGCCTGAGGCTGACATATATGCTTTACCATACACAGTTCCATTTTGATTTTTTTGGAATTTTTGTAGACAGTAGATGTAACTTTTAGCAGGTGACAGTGTTCTGCAATATTGAAAGAACCTGCGCATTAATTTTTTACAGAGGATTACAAAACTTGTACCAACATTTCATTGTGACAGATAATGAGATACATTTTTTGTCAACATGATTGCGTTGATTGTTGTAATTGACTTTGATACCAGAACCAGCTGTAGTATCAAATGAATGTACATACTAACAACTAATAATACTTCACAATTTTTTTATATGAGAAAATGCAGACGAACTTTTAAATCATTATTACTTCACTGATAGGATTTATCTATTATCAAAGATAAGGATCAATTCCTTCAATAGATAAGAGTAATGAATAAAAACAACAGTCAGCAAATTAAACTGTTCTCATGGCCAGTGTAAGGGACTAAGGGGGCCTACAAGATAGATAGATTGATTTTCCTACTCCCAATTTTTTCCCCTCGCATGAGATTATTATCTATCTTGACTCAAAAGCTTAAAAAGTCTGGGGTGATCCTCTGTCACCCTCCATGGTAGATGACCAGTGTCTTTCGTCTTTTACCCCCACATTCCTCTACTCATTTAAAGCAACTTACAACCTACTCATTTAATCAACTCAAATGAGTTTGGAATCTGACATAAAAACTACGCATTGCTTTTTTGAATTGAGATGTTCTTATGGAGGGTTTGTAGAAACTGCCTCCCTACCAGATCTCAACTTCAAATGAAAGGGTGCCTTGTCTTTGTATTTTCATGATGTGCAATGTTCATATTAAAAGCACCTGAAATTAATCTTCACTTGACCCACCAAATATTGCAAGTTAGGAGAAACAAGGCCTCTAGTTCAACATCAGGGCATCTCTTTCCCAAGTTCACCCCCTCTATGTTTTTTGCTTTACCCAGCCTTACATGATTCTATCTGTATGTCCTCCTTTCCCACGACGTTGTGGAATTCTGGAAGTGCGGAAAGAAAACAAAAATTGGGAAGGAAATGTGCTCTTGTCTAGGACACATGCCTAGGGTATAACCCTTGATTTGGGAATAAGAACCATGATTTTTGAGGATGACCGTGTGAAGTTTGTCCTTGTCTTTAATGTCATGCCCATTTTATAATGTCCCATTCTTACGCATTGTGTTTGAGCCCCTGCCTAGACCCAAATCTAAATAGAAGTGTGGACGCTACCATATATTATTCCCCATTTGATAATGATTGGATGACGTACAAAATGATGGAACATAGTGCAAAATAACTCTTCATATTTACGACTCTTTGGGTGCTACTGATTGGTCATCGCCTCACCCCTCCCGTCCAGTCATATGTCCACTTTTCCTACAGTTGAGAATTCTCTAGTTCACTTGGTCAGATGGTTACCATACTCAACTCCTAATCATGGAGCCTAAAATGTAAATCCATTCTAACAAGCCATGCGTACTTGACTTAACACATTTAGTAGGTATCTCCTCTCAACTACAACCACAAGACTCAGACTCGAAAAGAGATTCGAGTCCAACCCAACATTAGTACAAAATGTAATATACCAATTTAAAATTGAATCCTAGTAAATACTCCGACGGTGTAAAGCAATTAACAGTGGATTACAAACAAAATTGTGGATTTTTCTACACATGCACTTGAGTAATTTACAACACCTTAAACACAAATCACTTTTGTCACATTAGTTTTGTCCTCGTCCTTGAGCGTAATAAGTAGGTGTGGGCTTCACATTCATTCACCGTGATACACACGTCGTCAACGATCTTCTCCTAAGATTCAACAATTCAACTCTTCATTCTTCTCAAACCGATCTCACTCATTGAAACAGAAGGAAACAAAATGATAGCAAAAGACTTCAACGACGAAGAGAAATGGCTCGCCGAAGGAATCGCTTCTATTCAACACAACGCCTTTTTCATGCATCGCGCTCTTGTACTTAATTCACTTTCATAACCTTTTTTACTCTTTTATTCGCTTAATTCACAATTCGCTTTTTCAATTAATTGCTTAAATTGAATTGAATCGCGTTTGCAGGATGATAACAATCTCAGAGATTCACTCAAATACTCTGCGCAGATGCTATCTGAGCTTCGAACTTCTAGACTCTCTCCTCATAAATATTATGAACTGTGTATAATTCTTCTTCTCTTATTATTGTTCATATTTTTGCATTTTTGCTTATGTTTCATCTATGACACTTATAGAAGGTGTGTCCTGTGTCCGACATGTGTACATGACACCTGTGATTTACATTCAATTATGTTGTTTTATCGAATTATGATGAGTGTCAGCGTTGTGTGCGCTTCATAGGGTTTGATCTATGTAGCACTAACACTTCTGATTGGAGGTGTGTCCGGTGTCCGGCATGTGTCAGTGTCTTGCACGGCACCAACACTTGTGATTACGTTAAATTATATCATTTTGTCAAATTATGATGAGTGTTATTGTGTTAGTGTCTTTGTAAGTGGTTCATAGGTTTTGATCTCTGTTGCACCGACACTTCTGACAGAAGGTGTGTCCAATGTTTGTCATGTGTCAGCGTCACTGACATGACACTAACACTTGTGATTACATTCAATTATGTCATTTTCTCAAATTATGACCGAGTCAATGTGTCAGTGTTGTGCTTGGCGTTGATGTGTCAGTGTTGTGTTTGGTGTACGTGTTGGTGCTTCATAGTGTTTGATTCAACTGTTCATATGTATTTGGTGTTTTGTTTAAGATATGAGAGCTTTTGATGAGTTACGGAGGTTGGAGATGTTCTTTAAAGATGAAAGTAGACATGGTGTTTCGATTGTTGATTTGTATGAGCTTGTTCAACATGCCGGGAATATATTGCCTAGATTGTAAGTTGTTTTCGCAATCAACATTATTATTGCTACTTTCAACCATTTGTTGTAGTTGTACTTATTTGAACTTGAATAGTTATGTGATTTCGATTATAGTCATGCGGTTATTTATGAATGGCTTAAATGAAAAGAAACTTGATTGTGTGATAAGTCTCAAAACCCAATTCAAGTAGGGTCACACTCCAGAATTCATAGACTGAAGCTAGAACTGAAATAAAGGAAATTGATTGATTATATATTTCATTGATACGACCCTAAACCTAATGGTAGAGGAAGACCTAGAAAAACTATAAGAGAAACTATTAAAAAAGATCTAGAGATTAATGAGTTGGACGGAGGTATGATACAAGATAGAACATTATGGCGTCGATTTATCCATGTAGCCGACCCCACTTAGTGTGATAAGATTTGGTTGTTGCTGATTCCAAATTATGAGACCATACAATGCTTATATAAGCTGATGCACACACACATTTAGATAGCTACATCATCCACACAATATTAGTGTTACCAAATAAGCTACATAATCTGCCTAAAAGATCCTTTGAGAGTAAACTTGTCGAGTCATTATTCTTTTGGTCTCAAGGATCCTACCTATCATCATGGTTTTGAATGAGTTTTATGCTATTGTTGTTAATTTACTGCCAGGTATCTTCTTTGCACGGTTGGATCCGTTTACCTTAGATGCAAGGACACTCCTGTAAGGGACGTTCTTAAAGACCTAGTGGAAATGTGTCGCGGTGTTCAGCATCCGATTCGTGGTCTGTTTTTGAGGAGTTATCTTTCTCAAGTCAGTAGAGACAAGTTGCCTGATATTGGCTCTGATTACGAGGATAGGTGATGCCATTTTTTCTTGGTTTAATGCATTGGTAGTTTTTGAGTTTCTTGTGCTAGTTATTCTGAAAAGTTTGTACTTCCCCTAGATCCATAAAATTTGTCCTTACCGTCTTACATGTAACCATGTCTTTAGTTTCAATTTCAAATCTGGGAAAATTTATATCTTTGGTGTTATGTTTTGGTGAACAAGAATTAAATGAATAGGGATTGAGTATGGATGTTTTTGCCTGCAGGGATTATGGCAGTGTAAAGGATGCAGTTGAATTTGTTCTAGAGAATTTCTCAGAAATGAATAAGCTCTGGGTTCGATTGCAACATCAGGTTCTTTGAGTTTCTTATCTCTCTTATCTAATCTTGTCTTATGAGATGCATAGCACCACAGTACTTGCATGCCATAGCCATAGAGGTAAAAATAAATCATGAGAACATGATTTCTGGCCATGCAGGTGTTATGGTGCTTGTGAATTATGCTTAATCTATGGCGATTCTGAGCTCAGGACTTCAATTGGGCTTTCTGGTCTGCAGGGAGCCGGTCGGGTAAAAGAGAAGAAAGATAAAGAAAGGAACGAGCTTCGCGATCTTGTAATACAAAAATATCATACTATCTCCTTATGAAGCCATGTGCTATACCTTTGTACATATAGGTTACACATCTTCCTATTTTCAAATTATTAGGTCGGGAAAAACCTCCACGTTCTGAGTCAGATAGATGGTGTAGACCTTGAGATGTACAAAGACACCGTCCTTCCAAGTATTCTAGAGCAGGTCTTTTAAAGTACTTTTTCTCCCCATAAAGTATTTTTTTCTTCTATTATTATTCTGGATTTTATGATGGCTCTCAAGTGTCTAAATTGGTTTGAGCAGGTTGTCAACTGTAAAGATGAGCTTGCCCAATTTTATCTCATGGAGTGCATAATCCAAGTTTTTCCAGATGAATACCACTTGCAGACACTTGAGACACTCTTAGGGGCTTGCCCCCAATTGCAGGTAAGCAACTGATTATATTGGAAATATGTGCCCTTTATGTGTTTGTGTTTTGAAAGACATTCTAGTGGCGACTGGTCATCTTTGCAGAGACATAATATAATATTATTTTAACTCTGTAACTAATTGTCAATTTTTTAACTCTGTAATTATTATATGTTGAGTCCCTTCATAATGGAAATATGTAGTAAGGGTTTTGTTTTAGGAGTCCTAGTGTGATTTAGATTATAATTGCATCCTCTAAGGTTAAAAAGCACGTAAAGCCCCTTGAATTATAAATAGTTGATCATGCGTTTGATTGGTCATGAATATAGTCAATTGGAATGGTGACTACTACTTCTACGACTCTGTTGAATCCAATTTTGACAACACCTTGAATTTTATGGCAATGTTGTACAATATATGATTACATAAAAAATACAGTATGTTCGGATAAGAAGGTTTAAGGACAATAATAATTGATGTGTGTGTGAGGAATGAAATCTTTGTTGCTGCTTGTAATCTTGTTTATGGAGGAAATTTCATTTATCACTTCTAATTATCCAAAAACTGAATTTTTTGAAGAAAATTAAATTAATGAAATTCGATTTTCTGTATTAAAATTTGAAATTATAGCATTTTCAATCCAAAACAATTGCTTTTTATTTTTTTTGTTTCTTTAATGTGCTCTACTAGTGGTTGGTTTCCCTGCATAGATGGTCAAGAATTTTCTTGGATGCAGTCGGTGATCATCCATGTGACTTTCATTTAGAATGCATGTAGGGATTCTCTGATAAGTGAAGAGTGAAGGCAGTGCAAATGTTCTTTTTTTCTTTCTTAAAGTTGAAAACATTTTCTCTGCGCTGACTGTTTGGATTGTATCTGCAGCCCACAGTAGACATCAAGACAGTGTTATCTCAGCTAATGGACAGGTTGTCTAATTATGCTGCATCAAGTACTGAAGTAAGTCTTGTGCACCTTTGTCATAAGTTAAGCTCCTAATTATTTGCTGATATCATTTATGTCTCAGGTATTACCTGAATTTTTGCAAGTGGAAGCATTTACCAAACTAAGCACTGCAATAAGCAGGGTAAGCTGCGCTTTCTCGAGTTTGAAACTTTTACTTAAACTTGTTCTGCGACAACAAAAGAAAAAGTTCAACCGACAAAACTACAGTACAAACTATGAAGGAACCAACGCGGTGATTATGTCCAGTGATTTTTCACCCCTTCATGATTAATGTTTTGCAGTAGTTCCTTAAACCGAAACTACTCATATAATGGTACCTTTAGAATTCCTGAAGCATGGGTTTCTGTACTATTATTTATTTTTCTTGTTTCAAATTTTTTTTGAACTTGTATGTTTAGAAGTTGTTTGGGTTGGCAGCACATTGTTGGAATAAGCCAATGCTATACAATGTTGCCATCCTGGTCACATTTGGTGCCATATTATAGTCATTTGATTTTGAGGAGTGTTATTTGAACAACCATTTGGTTGACAACTTATGGGACAACCATAATTTACAAAGAAAAAGTAGGTAGTTGCACGAAAACCAAAGCAATAGAGAGATAAAGTAAAAAATAATGTGAGTATGAGAGAGAAAGTTGTCACAAAATGGATGTTCAAATATCATTTCTCTTTGATTTTATAGGACTAGACCATATTCCCCTTGAACCAACCCCCTAAATAAAGGAAAAGAAATCAGAGAGAAAGAAAGAAAGAACAGTGTCAGTTCTTTGTGCATGCTAATTATGCTTTTTATTCTGTGGGCTGTGGGTTTGTAATCCAAGACCATAACCTGCATTTAACTGCAGGTGATCGAAGCACAGGTTGACATGCCTATTGTGGGTGCAATAGCTTTGCATGTCTCTCTTCTTACATTTACTCTTCGTGTTCATCCAGATCGACTTGATTATGTGGATCAAGTACTGGTATGTTACTTTTTCCAAACATCACAACCTCTTGATCTGCTATTCTCATATGGCATTGTGTGGATATGATTTTCATATTAGCTGTCTTTTCTGGAATTTATGCAGGGATCATGTGTCAATAAGCTGTCTGGAAAACCAAAGCTTGATGACAATAGAGCCACAAAGCAAGTTGTTGCACTTTTAAGCGCCCCACTTGATAAATACAATGATGTTGTGACTGCACTGACACTTTCTAATTATCCCCGTGTTATGGATCATCTTGATAACGTGACAAATAAACTCATGGCTCTGGTTATTATCCAAAGTATTATGAAGAATAACACTTACATATCTACTGCCGATAAGGTGCGTTACCTTGCTGTTGATTAATTATAACAATTTTATCAGAATGTAAAAATGTTCTTTGTGCTTTTGTAGGTTGAAGTTTTATTTGAATTAATAAAAGGGCTCATAATAGATTTGGACGGAACATCTGAGGATGAGGTATGCCTGATACTATTATTGTTTTTTACCTTTTGCTTCTAAGATACAATTGCTATATGTAACCTGTACATTTTCAAATGTTTATTAAAAATTCTTTATATGACCAAACCAAATTTGCTAAATATATCTATGCTCATTTCTTAACCAAGAATAGTATTTTCTGAACCTCAACCCAATTTTAATACAATTTTTTTATTTTACCCTTAGATCGATGAAGAAGATTTCAGTGAGGAACAAAACTCTGTTGCCCGCCTCATAAACATGCTTCATAATAATGACCCAGAGGAAATGTTCAAGGTAATTACAAGTGTATCAAGAGTCTTACTGAATTCCTGTGGTGTTTCTCTATCAACTCGTCCAACTAACTTGTGCTCGCTGTACTTCAGATAATATGTACAGTAAGGAAACATATTATGATTGGAGGACCAAGGCGCCTACCTTTCACTGTTCCTTCTCTTATATTTTCTGCACTGAAGGTATCTTCTTCCTTTATTTTACTATTCTTTCAATGTTTTTATTGTCTACTATATTTAGCATGCTTCTTGAGCGGAACTCTACATTGTGGTGGGTTGTGAATTATTTGAATTGAGCTGCCAGGTATTATCAGGTCCATATTGAATAATAAATCCATCAATTGATTATAGGTAGCTCCTTTAATCAAACCCGTAAGTTAAGGTTGTGGAAGCACTTTGTAAACATTAACAAAATGTTGTACCATGGAAATAACTCAACTTTAGAGTCTCAAGGTTTTATATTTGTGATTTAATGCTCAAGCCTCAAATTATTTTAACCTTGTGGTGGCTTTTACTGTGACAAATATTGTGTCATCATATTCATTAAATTGTATGCATCCTTGTGTAAGTGGGTTTAATTATTACACGTGAAGAGTTCAGCTCGTTCTCTGTCTTAATTTTCCCTTTTTGAATTATGCTTCACTGCAGTTGATCAGGCAATTGCAAGGCCAAGGTGGAGACATAGCAGGAGAAGAAGAACCTGCAACACCCAGAAAAATATTTCAGCTTTTAAACGAGGTGAATTGAGAATGCACTTCGAAGAATAATGTAGTTTCGCTTCACAAGCCCATATTTCCCTACAACTCCATAATATTATTCATTTAACTATCTTGAAACATTTTTTTTTATAAATTTACCGGCATACAGTGCAGTGTACCAGCTACCAAGTCATATCTGATAATATGTTTTATGCACCATATATTTTCTTCATCATGGGATGGAGAAATAACAGTATTTTTAATTTTTGTTTCAGACCATCGAAGTTCTATCTTCTGTATCATCTCCTGAACTGGCCCTGAGACTGTATCTGCACTGTGCTGAGGTATGCTTGACCTTACAAACTTAAATGGTCATATTTGTTTCGCTTTTGTGTACCCCTTCACACTCTCAGGCAGCCATCAGAATACAAAGAGAAAGGGACTACATATTAAGCTGGGGCTTGAAAACTGATTTTCTGCGCCTGTCACCCAAACATATTTTTGTTGGCATGCATTTTTCCTCTCCTTAAAGTCTAGCTATCAGTGGGGAAGAACCAAGCTACTTAAATACTCCACCAAGCATCCCATACTATTATATTTGGGACTTAGACACCCCACAATACCAAGTCTCTATTCTAGCACCGCCCCTGAGAACCAACGTCATGGTGGTCTAAGACACTTTACTAAACCTTTCTGGTCAGCCTAGAGTTGACAGAAAATGAATCAGATTGGGAATGAAAAGAATGTATTACTATTATATTATGAGTAGAAACCAAGTGGTTGAACTTAAGTGATTAATGAGCGTTAACTAAGATTGAACTGATCAGGAGTGCTCGAGCTCGACCTTTGGCTGGAACAATCATTGATTTGGTTTTACTTATCTCCTAATTGTATTCCAAATTACCAGAGTCCCGTTCTCCTGGGAACTGGAGTGTTAATTTGAAAAAAAAAATGAACAGCAAGGACACACAAACTCCTGGATTCTCAAGAGATCCACACTCTCCCAATTATAAACTTACTAAATTCCCCCTCTCCATCTCAACCCACGTTCTACAAAGGCTACATGCCTGGTTTATTCCTTCCAACTAACTCAACCCAGCAAACTAAGTCTTTTAACTACCCTCTAAACTAAGTTACTAACCAATCTATTATAGAAAAGGGCAACCCGGTGCACTAAAGCTCCAACATACGCAGGATCCGAGAAGGGGTCCTACCATTTGGTGTATTGTACGTAGCCTTACCATGTTTTTTACACGAGGCTATTTCCAGGACTTGAACTTGTGACCTTTCAGTCACATGACAACAACTTGACCAGTTGCGCCAAGGTTACCCCTCACTAACTAATCTATTATATTCTACTAAAGAAAACAAATCTATTATATTGTTGCAATAAAATCTTTTGTTAAAAATAGTTGGGTTAAGGGTTAATTGGGATGAAGCAAAAGTTCGAGGTGCCTATATGTAAAAGGCACAGTATTTATGGTGATTTTATGCTCTTTTCCATAACCACGTTACTATTAGCTTTAATGTTTTCCGAACGTTATTATAGTTCTTTATCCTGATTACAATAAAGTCTGTCATTTTGCACAATTGTTTGTGACTTTTCTATACCTGTTTTCTTTGTGATTATTAGGCTGCTAATGACTGTGACCTCGAGCCGGTTGCTTATGAATTTTTCACTCAGGCATTTGTATTATATGAAGAAGAAATTGCGGTACTTGCTAATAGAGCATTTCTTTTTATGATTTTCTTTATGTGACTAAGGTGGCCTTTTCTAATCTATCTGTTGATAATAATTTAGGACTCTAAAGCCCAGGTAACTGCAATACATTTAATTATCGGGACTCTCCAGAGAATGAGCATCTTTGGCGTTGAGAACAGGGATACATTAACACACAAGGCCACAGGGGTATGTAACTGTTTACTTGCTTTCCTCTCTCTCCTCTCTTTCCTTAAAAGAGCCTGTATGGATTAGGGATAACGATGGTGATTAAAGGGGACAAGAGTGAAGGGAGTAATTCCTCTTTTTTGGGGGATCAAGCATTAGGGCCTTATTCCAATTCTCCCTCAACCCCAGCTTCTTAAAATAATAAATAAGGACTATATTGAAATATTACACTTCTAGTAAACCCAATACATTCCTTCCTTAATCATTCATGCATGTGGATTAAAATTCATCGAAAATTAAAGTTGTGATGAATTTTCTCAGAGGGATGGCCATTAGACAAATGGTTTGTGGCAATTGTTATTCAGCTTTTTAATGTATTCATGCACAACCCAAGATGACGTTCTATCTTTCTGCAGTATTCTGCAAAACTTTTGAAGAAGCCTGATCAGTGTCGAGCTGTTTATGCATGCTCACATCTCTTTTGGGTTGATGATCAAGATGGTATTAAGGATGGAGAAAGGTATGCTGGTAAATACTATAGTAGGTTTAATTGGGATGACTTGATTGATTTCATGCATGATGCCTTATGTATTTTCTGATGTAATTATGTCCCATCCTCGATATAGCATCAAGGTTAACCATTTATGCATCTGCATGATTTATCAAATGTAATTATGTCAATGCATCATTGACATACAGACTTATAAATTCCCACCTTTCTTGTCTTCTGGTTTTTCTCTTGGAGATGGGTTGTTGACAGTTTTATTACAGGGTATTGCTTTGCCTCAAGCGTGCTTTGAGGATCGCAAATGCTGCTCAGCAAATGGCCAATGTAGCCAGGGGTAGCAGTGGTCCAGTTACGCTTTTTGTTGAAATACTGAATAAGTTAGTCACATTAAGCTATAAAACTGTTTGGTTTTTTTACTGTTTTCATGGCCTTTTTACTAACGGGTAAGTATGTTCCAGGTACATTTACTATTTTGAGAAAGGAAATCCACAGATCACTAGTGCTACTATCCAGGGGCTTATAGAATTAATCAAGACTGAGATGCAGAGTGACTCTGCATCAGCCCTTCCAGCTTCAGATCCTTTCTTTGCTAGCACACTGAGGTACATACAATTTCAAAAACAGAAGGGCGGTATACTGGGTGAAAAATACGATTCTATCAAGGTCTAAATCACTTCTTTACTGGACTGGCTTATTTGAGATCCTCAAATGTACAGTTGTGCAGAAAATGTTCATGTATTTAATCAGCGTTCATCTTCAACCCAACAACAAAAAAGGTTAACCAATGTTCATCACTTATGCATTATTATAATTGCAGTGTTATCAAGGTCATTTCTAAAGCATTGTTTGCATAATGCATATGCGGCGTGATGTTTCATATTAAAGCCATGTAAATTGAATGTTTCCCGACCGTGCATTAAGATGTTTGCAGCAACAACAGGGCAACTTTACAGCATAACTGACATTTACCGTTTAATTGAATATTTTCAGTTCACTCATCAAAGTTTGGTTTGATTGATAATATTGCACAATTCATTTAGTTTAAAGAACTAATTGATTTTACAAAGTCTTGTGAGAAAACTGCTTGAAAACTACTAGTGGTGGTTTATGACAATGCTTTATTATCATAAGCCGAAGCTCGTTAATAAAGCTTGATCTATGTAGCCGGCCCTACTTTGTATGATGATGTTTGGTTGTTGTTGTTGTCGTCATTTTTATAAATTACAATTATTCTCATTTTTATTTAAAAGATAGGAAAATAATAATACATTTAACTTATTGATCAGCAAAAGATATTTGTCCTGTTTTTTTTTATTTTTTTATATATATTTATCCAGATTTTTTATATATTAGTGACAAACATTTATACCATATTTATTTATTTATTATTTATCAATGACATCTATTGATGCCATATATTTTTTTTCATGCATCGGTGAGAAGCATTGGTTTCATATTTTTTACTCCTTCCATCCCTAATTACAAGCACCCTTCCAAAAATGTCTTTCCTCCGAATATAAGCCTCTATACAAATTAAATACACACATAAACAAAGAAAAGTTTAGTATAGTCACAAGGTAAACATATTAACCACACTATCATTTTTTTTTTCTTCTTAAGATGTTGAAATTGGTCAAATGAGTTTATAATAAGAGATGGAAGGAGTATATAAGGGTAAAATAAAATACAGCAAAAGGTTAGTGAAAATAAATGAAAAAAAAGAGTAAAAATGAAGTTAAAGGAAGAATATTTTTTAATTAAAAAATATAAACAGTAAAGAAATGGAATCACCGAATGTTGTTTGCTCTCTGTAAAAAAACTTCGATATTCTTAAAAAAAAAATAAAACTTTGATAACATAATTGATTAACGCAAGACTTATTTACATTTTATATGTCTTGATTGAAAATATGACAAGATTATTTCATTTATAAAAAAATCTTCTAAGGTATATTTTATATGTAAATCTTTTAAAAAAAATTGAAATCTTTTCTTTTTTTTTAATCTTAATTCAATACACTTCTAAATATCAAAAGATATTTTATCACTATTGTTCTCTTTTTTATAAAAAACAAAAATCAAAATATATTTGATCTTTTTTTTTTAAAGAAAAAAATATTTTATTTAAAAACCTTGTTAAAAAAAAATTCTAATATAACACACCCTAATAAATCCCTCTTAATATAAGAAAAGAGTATGTTGTGGAAAACTAATTTATGCCCATCAATGGTTGGCTGCCACATCACACATTTGAGGGTAAATTATGTCTTAAAATTACTTTTTGTGACTAAATGAGGTCACTTAACTAACATGAGGTCATGTAACTACTAATAGTCTATATGCTGGTTGGTTTGCTTAATAAAAAAATAGTAACATTCAATTCCAATTGCATATTGCTAGAACGTTGAGAGGTAAAGAAGATAGCAGCATGCATATTTGTTTCAAATACAAACAACTTCAGTATATATCATACCAAAACAAAATTTATCACCATTCTACAACTATTATTTTTAACATTTTTAACAAATTTTTAATCTATTCCACAACAAAAGATATATCTGCACAACTATGAACTTTGTCACAATACATCAAGGTCAAAGAGAAATAATATTTTG
>Ga0228710_1004595_pt1 | contig 21757 bp, 12 predicted proteins | sample MedpolnodulmetaG_FD_177995 | JGI IMG/M metagenome (GOLD analysis project Ga0228710, IMG submission 177995) | Root nodule microbial communities from Medicago polymorpha collected in Santa Monica, California, United States - pink nodules | ecosystem: Host-associated > Plants > Roots > Nodule...
CCCCCCCCGTTTGGTTTTTCTCACCTTCAAAAATTTGGCGACTTCCATTAATCACGATGGAAGTGTGATATTGAAGTTGAATAAATATGGTTCTAGATCCATAATAACCATAGGAGTTGGTGGACATAAACATCTACTGTATGATATTGTAATTGGATCAAGATGATTTCAACAGGCACAACATATTGATAACTATCAATACTATTGAACCTAAAATTTAGGCAACGAATCAAACCCTCAATACAAAACCCTGGCTATTCCATACATGATTAGGAACAACTACTAAGATTACACCAACACCTATGACATCAAAATTTCAAATTTCATAATCAACATCTACTAATATTAAGAATATTAAGAATTTCACTAACAACATCATGTAATAGGGACAGGCAAACAATTAATAGTAACAGTAAATTGTATGTCATATTACAGGGTACTAATACTACAATTCTCAAATTAAAAGACACCCAACACGTAATCCATCATACGGTAGCAACAATAAAAAGAGATTAAACATCAACAATAAATTGTCTTACAAATACGAGATACTACGATTCCCAAATTAAAGAGACACACAAACAAACATTACACAATCTGTCTTAATACCTCACACACTAAATTAGTTGAAACAACCCTTACATAACACTGTCTTGAGTTCACACTCATGTAATCAAGCTGCATTCAATCTTGCCTCGCATTTTCCTACAATCGACCAAATTGATGTTATTAATCTAGGAAATCAATCTAAAATTTAGCAGAGTTCATTTTTTTTTTTGTTGAATATTATTATTTACAATACTAATGTAAAATATTAACTTACCGTCTGACTGTAGAAGTCGTAGTTGACATCGTGTTCTTCCATTTCTTCTTCAACATTACTTGGGAATGTTGTATCGCTACCAACGTTTAGTTGGGGGCAACACCGTTTGTTATGGCCTATTACACCGCATATGCTGCAAGTCTGTGTGCGTTTGCGCCTGCCAGGGGTACCAGTAGCAGTTGAACCACAACCTTTTGTTCGTACAGTATCAGGATCTAGCAGTTCATCATCTTCATCATTAGCTTGTAAAACTGGAGATAATTCTTCACAACTAACATTATTCTTTATTTTTAGTCTCCGGATTTCATCGCTCAAATTGTCAACCAAATGTTGGTACTCATCGAGATCATTGTAAACCAACCCAGCTACGACTTTGCACAACTGAATTATACCAGAATATCTGGTTGCAGATTGTGAATTCCAGTACAAAGAACCAATAGCATATTTCTCATGAATTGAATCTTTTGCGAATTTTGACCATCGAGGCAAAACCAAATTGTTGGGAAGCTCATCAAAATCAAGATACAATAACACAACAATGATATGGTCACATGGCAAACCTAATGAATCCATTCTCAGACAAGAACATTTAAATTCAGTAGGTTCTTCACAAAAGGTAACATGCCATTCACTACCATCAACACAATATTTTGAAACTTTTAAAATGCACCGTGTAGACATTTCTTGACATTCATTTATCCTAAGAAGCAGCGCCTTTTTAAGAACAGAACGAAACAAGAAAAATATTTTTTTTGTAAACAGTTTAGCTGCTGACCTCTCTATAGACCGTAGACTAGTTTGAATGACAGGTTGGCCATAGTTGGAATGGAATCTGATTCAATCTCCCTGAAGCGAAAATAAGTTAAACACCTATGGAATTGTTGCACAAAGTCGGTCATGGTTATACGTGAATGGACGTACTGTCCCATGTGGCTGTGAAGTGCCTCACAACGTGACATGGTTCTAATACCAGCAAAGAAACGTCCCCTGATGTGAGCAGTAGCCCATAACTTCTTTTTTTCATACATTTCGTTGATCCAATTTTTGTCTTGTAAACCAAACTTCTGAACCATCTCAGCCCACAACTTCTCAAATACACTAACCTCAAGGTCCCCCAACATGCATTTTTTAAGATAAGACATAACTTCTGGTATTCCAACATTGGATGATGCGTACCTTAACAAATGCCAAGCACAAAGTTAGTGATGAGCATTAGGGAATATCCTCTTAATAGCATTTCTCATTGCAAGGTCACCATCGGTGATTACCGATAACGGATGCTTCCCTTTCATGGCAATCAAGAACTGTTCCAATAGCCAAACATACGTCTCTTCAGTCTCTCGTGTAACTATACCGGTTGCAAATACAATCGTCTGATTGTGGTGGTTAACACCGGAGAATATAACAAATGGACAATTATACTTGTTCTTCCAATAAGTTGCATCAAAGGCAAGGACATCTCCAAAAATCTAAAAGTTCATTCCACTTTCCCCATCGCACCAAAACAATCTCTCAAGCCTTTTATCCTTATCAAGGGTGTGTGCCACAAACATAAGCGGGTCTTTCAACTTCAGAGCTTTAAGATACTTGACAACGCCACTAGCATCGGAAAAAAGTTGCTTTCATTGTTTACCAACTTGGTTGTACAAATCCTTTTTAACAAAGCCAATCTTGTGAAAACCGCCAGACGCATTTGCCATGGTACCATACACCTGATATGGTCTTATCCCCGCTTTTCTATTGCGTTTAATTTCTTCAATATCACCTTCACTCATCTTTTTGTATGCAGGTAGTAATCCACATAACGTCCCGCCCAACAACTCATGGCTATGACGAGTTTCAAAGACAGTGACATACCAATGCTTTGAAACAATATCTATGTGTACCCTAAACTTTGCCTTACATCCACATCTTGTTTCGTTCCATGGCTCGCGCTTTCGGTTCTCAATACTTAACCCCCTATCTTCTCTAAATCCTTGACATGAACTTAAAAACGTTTGTTGCATAACTTCACCTTCGCGGTTCCTAATCATTTGACCCTTACGTACGGAGAAACCAGACATTCTAGCAAACCAACAATAAAACATGTATGCAACATCCAGGCTAACAAACTCATACCTTTCAACATCATCCATACTAAAGTTTCCCATGTCAACCTTCATTATATCAGCCATACCCTTAAACACAACTGCATTCGCTTCTGAACCCTCAGATCCATCGTCAACATCATCTTCAACAGAATTTCCCTCTCCTTCAGATTCGGCAGGCAAACTTACATGTGAGTTTGAACTTGCAGGCTCAACTGAATCACTTGACCTACCACTAGACACAATATTAATGTCACTTTCTTCTTTCATGTCCTGTCATGTTATGAGACCATACTATTTAGCAATTGTACATAAACAACTGGATTCAAATCGAAACTAGTTCCAGATGCAAATTCATAACGATATAGACTTACCGTCGTGATACCCAAACCTGCATTCAAAAACAAACGATTTCTACGCACTGGTCTCCCTTCAATAACTACCTGTAAAACCACAATTTCATATTTTCGTCACTGAGTTTTTTTGGTATGAACAATAGAATTAAAATTGTAAATAAAATTAGTTTAAGATTGATGGCAAGAGAATTCAGCGGAACATTTCAAATTAATATGATGAAATTGGACAGATTTGGAACATTTGATATAATATAACAAAAAAAAACATGAAATGGGTAACAAAAAAAAAATCTTCGTAAAGTATGGCCCATGAAAATATGTGGTTACCCATGAAAATATGTGGTTACCTTTGAGATCTTGGCCGATCGAAACAACTTCACCTACCGTCGGTCGGAAACAGCTATTTTCACTGATTGCTCTTCAAATCTAGACTTCATAGAAGATGTTTGTTGATTTTTTTGTTTTCGTGATCTGTGCTTTGTTTTTTTTTTTTTTTGGTAGTGTGATATGTCCTTTGATTTGTAGTTGACAAACCCAAACCCAAATGAATTATATTTTTCGTTGAGATTCACACCGGTAAAAAGTGTAAATAGAGTAAATATTGTGAAATTCTTGTGAATTAGTCATCCGAGGTCAATATGTAAATATGTATAATTATATAATATGATTAAAACTGGTAGAACCTTCAATAGACAGTTTTTTTGCGTAAACCATGGTGAGCGATATGAATGGCTTGCTCACGGTAGCACGCGCCCTCAATCTAATACATTTTTCAAGTAGACATGTTTAAAATTTATCAGTCAACTAAAACAAAGGATGCTCAAAGTAACTAAAACAGTAGGCAAATTACTAACCTTTCCATGATAGAGTTTAAAGAATAAAATACATTAGGTTAAATAGACTCTTCAAAGAGCACCAATAAATTGTTTTGATGACAACTTGTTTAAGACATCTAGTTTTGATGCAAGAAATCCACAAACACATCAGGTATGGAAGGTTATTGAAAATCTAATTTAAATACTTTTGGTAACGATGCAGTATTTTGTATCTGATTTACTTCCAATGACTTCAAGTGACACAAGGAATGACACATAATCTCTATCAAATCAAGAAGTGATGATAGAATCTACACAATGAGGAATGAGATAGATCATCATAATCTACAAGAGGTTAACCACTTCTTTCTTTTGTCCACAGTTGTGAGCTTGAGATGTTTCCAATCAAGCACACAATCTTCATCTTCAGACATGAGATTTCTAGGAATAATAGAATTCACCATAGTCTTGTTTAGTAAGATTCTTAATAAGTCTTCCACCACATCTGTCTTGTAACCCTGACTCTCTTCATTGTTGAACTTCATAGATTCAAACACATTGTAGGAAACATGCTCATTCTTGGACCTTAACATGAGCTTATCTTCTAGCAGTTACTATGTTAGTTTCGCACTTCTCCACCTGATCCTCATTTGATGATTTATCATCCTAAATAACGAAAACATAACATTATCAATTGTCATTGTGAAATCATTCATATGAATTAAAAAAAGTTAACAAGAGGTACTAGCATCTATATTTGCACAAAAAATTCATCTACCACTTATGAAGAAGCTTTTATCAATCTAAAGCTAAAAAAAATAAAAATTCCAAGTAGACTCCAGACAGTAGAAATATTTCCAAAGTGGAACCCAACTAAAACAAAGGAAACTCAAAATCAACTATAATGAAAGTGCCAAAGTTATGCTTTTATTTTGAAACTGTATTAGTGTGATTTGCAAGAAAAACAAAACAAAGCAACCTAACTTCCAATATGAGAATGATAAAGCAAATCACATAACAAATCCATGACCAAGTATAAAGAATATTGTATATTATATTGGATAAACTCTTCAACAAAACCTTATGTTTTTTTTTTTAAAATAATTACAATAACAATGAATTTTTTAATAACTACCTGCTTAATCGTAAAAGTATTCGGGTACTTTGTTGTGATGCGAACTTTTGCGGATGGAGAGTTTTGAAGCAAGAAGGCAACTATTCCATCTGGTATGGGAGGTGGTTTCAAACATGCAAGTCGTAACTCGGCAACTTGTTTCATTGACTTGGCAGCAATTTTCTTAACATTTCTTCTTTCACTTTGTCAAATAATCCCCAAGAAGCTTCAAGTGGTTCCAGTTTTATTTCCATAGACTTTAAGTTGCACAAAGAAGGGAGCTTAACCTCTAATAATTCAGGCATTAAGGAGATAATCTAAGAAATGAGGAACGAGGGTGAATCAGGATCATTTACGAAAGTCAATTAAATTCTAACAAAATTTAGAAATAAAATAAATAATCTTAAGAGGAAAGTAAAATAAAAAAACCTGAAAACATGACAAAGTACCTGAAGAGTAGTTGAAGAAATGGTCAATGATGTTACATTGGCAAGATCTAGTAGCCAACTGCGTAGAACCATACCAGGCTTCTCCCAATATTTCCACATTGTTACAGCAATATATAGTTGCTTAACAGAAGAAAGACCACTCCCACATATCACTACTAGAAAAAACAAAATTAGCGAGGGGAATTAGTGACGGAAAAAATGAAATTCCTCACAAATTTCTTGGTCGCAAAATTTAGTGACGGAATTAGAGAGGGATTTCACATTTTCCCTCCCTAAATATCCCTCACTAATTTTTGTTTTTTTAGTAGTGTATTCTCGGAATAAGAGAACTGGTATAAGTAAAGGTACAAAGACTCGAAGTAGATAACTCAATTTTGTCAATGTAAAATGTATTTTTGTGCATAGTTAAATTTACAAGTGTCTCACTTGATATCTTTAGAATTTTTGCATCCCAAACATTACAACAATCAATGACCAAACTTTTCAACTTGGTAAAGGCGAAAAAAGGCTCAGCACAATTGTTTTCACCACAACTAAAGATAAATTCTTTTAGATTTAAGTTGGTCAATGATGGCAAATTCAAAGATTTTGGAAAATGCGTTCCACAATTACTACAAAAGCCACCTCTATTCCAAACTGAAAGTTTAAGAGATGTAAGAGCATGACATGAAGAAACAGTTCTCATAATGAGACGATGATCACCACGTATAGAGATTTCTAACTTCTGGAGGTGGGTTTTATGTGAGCAAACATAATCTAAAATCTTTTTAAGGATTCGAGGCTCAATATGACCATGACGGTCAAGATCAAGGGCGTGCAATGAAATTGAGGAATCACGAAGAGTCAAAATCTTAGGCACGAATTTGGAAAATTGCTTCAGAGTGGAAAATTTTGAAGAATGCAAAATAAGAGTTGGAATAAGTTTCCGGAGATACCTCCATCTTGTGGACAAAATACAAGTTTGAACGGCATATTTTGCGTCCAAGAATAACAAAATGTGAAGAAGAATGCCATCGGGAAAATTACTTAGCATGTCTTCAATTTCTCCATTTTCATCCTTTTTATCATTTTTAACCTCATAGATCCTTCTTCTCTTTGTACTTCGAAGAATCCTTTTCTCCATCAGGCATATTCTTTATTTCCTTTGTGAAGCATTAAAAAGAAACAACAAAGCTGCATTATATAGTGTGATACTCCGAAACAAAAAACAAATGAATAATTATAAAGAGAGCTTTAAATTAGAAAAAGAAAAAACATGAACGAGAAATACCTTGTTGTTGAGTGGTGATTTTTGTGGCGGGTTGAAATTTCAAACGGCAAGAACTCACACAAAATAGATGGAAATATGTTCCGCGATTTCTAGTGTTCGAGTGAATATTTGTTGCTACTATGAAACTCCACTTTTGCAGTATAAAGCAGGATAATAATAAATATTCAGTTATTAAATAAAAAATATTATATCTCATTCAACGAGCCAAAGAACTTTTAATTATCTCCCCCTAAAAAAAAACTTTTAATTATATCTTTGACTAAATCAACCAAAAAAATTTAAAAAATTTATGGGTCAACATTTTCATTTATGAATCAAAGAATTTCTATTTATTTCTTTGACCAAATGAACCAGATAATTATTTGTCGATTTTTTTTTTGGGAAGAAAAAATAATAATTTTATTGTTTATAAGTATTGTACTACTTTTTCACATTTTATTGTAAAACATATTCAACATTTACTGTTATGAGTAGTAAAAATTTAAAAAAATGTAACATTTACTATAATTGTTAAATGATAGAAAATAGTTTTAATTAAACACAAAGACCCAAATCTAAGTGGTGTAGGTTGAATTAACAAAGTTTTAGAAGTCACTTAGAGGCGTTGTCACGTTTGTATTTTAATGTATTAAAGTTACAAAAATTTATCTAAATGTATCTTTTTATTGTGTTTTTTGTCCTCAAATGTATCTTAAAGATCCAAACTTGAGTCAGGTAAGATATCTTGACTAACGGACAATCACTTAACTTGTCTCAGTGGTTGTGGCTTGGGATTTGGGACTATGCTCCTCTCAAGAATCTCATGTTCGATTCTCCCAATGTCAATTTCGGAGAATTAGTTTAACTTCTTCAGAAAAAATATTTCAGTAAATTTATAGTTAAATTGAATTTTTAGGCCTATTTTTTGCCGATAATATTAACGCTTAAAGTCCTAGATTTGTTTGCCTTTTATTAATAGCAAAATAGAATATAAAAGAAAAACGGAATCAGTAATACATGGGTGGCTAGAGTACTCTGACCCCAAATAACAAACGAAGAGGGAAAAAAATTACACCAACTAGTATGGAGCCCGTGCCAAGCACGGGTAAATAAATAACTGTTAATAAAAATAATTTAGTTTTAGAGATTAATCTTCATACATTGATTGTGTAAATTTTTATACAACCAGTTAAATCACGTCAAATAATTTTTTTGTGATATTTTAAGAACCATCTTAAAAAGTAGTATTATGGTATAATTTGGTCAGACATCTATATAAAATATTTCTAGTATCGATGTACATAAATTAAATCTTTGGTTTGTTATAGATTGACAAAACTTACTGCCAAGAACGGGATATAATTTGATACTATGATGCATAATTCTATCTTTTTATACAAATATAAAAAGTTAATGAAATTAGTAAAAGGGTCACGATCCATTGTTAGGGTCATTTTAGTCGTAATGTGACGAACTCAACTTTGAATCCCGTCCTAAGATAGGTAGATTATGATTATTCAAATCTTTCAGGATTTCGAACCTTTCATGCTTCCTTAGGGTCTAATTGGTTAAATAGAGATGAGAGATTTTAATAAGGGAATGGATGAGAGATATTTTAATGGGTTAATTAAGTTTTTAGTCCCTATAAATATTCACTGTTTTGTTTTTGGTCCCTATAAAATAAAATCACACTTTTTAGTCCCTGCGACATTTTCCTTAAGCATTTTATGGACCAAAACTGTTGATGGAAATTTTTTACAGGGACTAAAAGTGCTGATGGAAAATTTTATAGGGACTAAAAATGCTGATGGAAAATTTTATAGGGACTAAAAAGTGTGATTTTATTTTGTAGGGACTAAAAACAAAACTGTGAATATTTATAGGGACTAAAAACTTAATTAACCCTATTTTAATTAAATATATGTTTGGTAGGGTGGATGATAGAAGGGAAGGAGGTGAGAGAATATTAACTAAATCCATGTTTTTTTTTGTTTACAAACTAAATCCATGTTTGATGCATAAGAGAAGATGAGATTTTTAAAACTAAATTAATTTTTACCCTTAAAGTCTTTAATTTCAATATGGTTTCCTCTTCTCCAATATTTCTACTTTACTCGTTCCATCCCTCTTCTAATTGTCCACCACTCTCCAATTTGTCACATGCTCTCTCTCTCCCTCCCTCCAACATGATCCAACCTCTTTTCCTTTTCTCCTGCCTATCCTACTTCTAACCCTCTCTCCCATCGCACATTACCACCCTTTCAACTTCTTTGGATCATGTTATCCTTTTTCTTTATTTTATCAAATTACAGGTAACCTTTTAAGAAAATAGACTTCATGATGAAATTACAGTCATTATTTTAAGAAGAAAACCCAAAAACCATCAAAATCAATCTAATCATTAATTTTTGTAATTTTTTAAATATTGTTACAAATATACTCTAATAAAAAATTATGAAATATTAAATACATCAACTAATATTAAAAAGACAACAATTAAATAAGGGGTAGAAAAGTCTTTTAAACAATAGCTACACCTTAAAAGTTGTGACATTTTCTTATAAATAAGACCAACAATTTGTTAAAAAAAATTCTTATATTAAATACCGGATGAGTAGTAAAATGAATGCGAGAACACGTGGTAACAATTATTTTTGGGTAGAATATTACTCCTTTCATTTAAATATGAACGTCGTTTAAGATTTTTACATACATATTAAGAAATGCATTGATTAAAAAAAAGAGAAAATATAAACGGTAAAATTAGCATTCATTCACACGTTAAAATTGTATTTCGGCTAAAAATAGAGTTTGTTTTTTCAGACTAATTTTTTGTCACACGTTAAAATTAGCATTCATTCACACGTTCAAAAATAATATTTTTCTATTTTTTGGGGTCATGTTTTACCTTTCAAAGAATGCACTACACTGGTAACACATGTCTTTTGAAATTATGAAAGGCATTGAATGCTAGTTTGGCTATAAAAAAATTTATTTATTTATTAGTGAAAAAAAAAAGAGCATTGCTTGTCAAGTAAAGGAAAATATAGACCGACTGAAGGACTCCTAAATGGAAAGACAAAAAAAAAGTTAGAGAATTTGTCTGTTATATATTTATGGATCAAAAGATGTAGACGAATAGATAAATTATTACAAACATGAACAATTGCCTGACAACAATGTATTGGTGAGGTAACTTTTTAGTTTTCTTTGTGGCAGTAAAATATGCAACACTTTAAATCATAGGTTGCACGAAATCTCCAGTGAATTGTTGAATCATGCTAAATGAGAGCAAAAAATGTACTTTACATTATACAGATAGATCAATCATCTCTTTTCACCATAATAATACTGATTTTTCAAAAAAAAATGAAATCAAATAATTTCATTAAGAAATCAAATAAAAATTAATTACTATTAGATTATTTCTAAGCACAATCAATGCTCACAAAAAAAAATACAAATCAAAGAGAGAAATCGAATAATAAAAATATTAATATGGATGGAGCTGCACTAATTATGATATTCTTCAAACTTAATAAAAAATTTCCACACACCACTCAAAACTTCATATGAAACCTCAAATCTATAAATAAAATGACCAGATTCATTCATAATAATTATCTTGTTTAGTTTCAAAAATATGGTAAAGGTAGTTATCTTTTTGAAAACAAATTAAAATACCAACATCGGTTTGAGCTAATGAAAGAGTACCAAAGCAAAAGCTTGTGTCAAGTGCAAGGAAATTGAATTAAGCTATAGCTTTAAGCCTCACATTTTAATTATTAACCCAATACACTCACACACATGTACATGACAAATTGAAAATTTTATTGCTTGTTATAACTATTAGCTAATTGTCCTTTTATAATTGTTCCGGAGGGGATTTAAATTTTCATATTTTTGGAAGAAATACATTTAATTTTTGCTACACATAAAAAAAAAGTTTATTTGTACTTTTAATATAAAAGATAAAGTGGGCAAGTCCATACTGAGCTTTGTTCTAGTTTAGAACGGGACCCCCGCAAGTGGGCGGTGAAATTGGTCCCCTCAGATTAGTCGGTTTTTGAATCGGATACCGAGTTTTTTTTTTTAAAAAAAAAGATAAAGTCTTGTTCAAAAAAGGGAAATGTTAATTTGTGCCCTTAAAATTCAAATGTAAAAATAATATATTAGAATGCGTGCATTAAATTTAATCTTAAATATTTTAATGAATTGAATGCACAAAGTTTAAAAGAATATTTCTTTTTTTTAGATTTCTTAGGATGTGCCTTGTGGACACAAGTAAACAGTACCCTAAAAAAAATAAAAAGTGACAAACATACACACAATCGTTTAAAAGACAATTAAGAGCCACCATAATACAATAAATGTATGCGCTTGGCCAAAAAAAAAGTGTATCTACGAAGAAAAAGTGTTAAAAATGTGATAAAAATAAAATAAGTGTCAATTATATATCACATCCTTATTTATTAATTTTATTATGTAGCAACTTAACCTAATAATTTCCCTCTAAAATGCTGCATTAGATTAGCAGCAATTTAACTTAACAAATTTCATCTAAAATGTAGCGCACCAATTTAACCTAATAAATTCCTTATAAAATGCAGCAATCCCTAATATTTCTCCACACTGATGAGATTTTCATTCCAATCATATTGTGTCATTGTTTGTATATATCTATTGTTTTTGTAAACTTTTTTTTTGCAAGTTGTTGTACACTTATTTAATACGTTTACAAACAGAATGTCCTAATTTCCATGGAAACTCGGCTACCCTGATTTTCATGCAAACTCGGCTATATATAAAAAACCGTGTTTCTCTCAAAAAAACCCTAAACCGTGGTAAATCCTTATTTATTAATTTTATTAGGTGTGTAGCAACTTAACCTAATAATTTCCTTCTAAAATGCTGCATTAGGTTAACAGTAATTTAACCTAACAAATTCCATCTAAAAAAATGCATCGCAACAATATCATTCCTATCCTCTTGCCTTTTTTTTGACAATATTTTGTACACTTATGCCTCTTATTTTTGTCAATATTTTGTACACTTTTGATACTAAAAAAAATGCATCGCTATCATGTTGCCTTTTTTTTTTACAATATTTTGTACACTTATGCCTTTTTTTTTTGACAATATTTTGTACACTTATGTCTCTCTTTTTTTGACAATATTTTGTACACTTATTTAATTCTAAAAAATGTATCGCATCAATTTCATTCCTATCCTGTTGCCTTTTTTCTTTGACAATATTTTGTACACTTATTTGATAGAATACCTTATTTAACAGAATACCTTAATTGCCATGCAAACTCGGCTACCCTAATTTCCATGTAAACTTGGCTATATCCTTATCTTTATCTTTATTTATTAATTTTATTAGGTCTGCAACAACTTAGCTTAATAATTTCCCTCTAAAATGCAGTTTATTTCTCCTCTGATGAGTTTTTCATTCCTATCCTGTTGTGTCATCGTTTGTATATCTGTAGACTTTTTTTTTGCAAGTTGTTGTACACTTATTTAATAAGTTTACAAACAGAATACCCTAATTTCCATGCAAACTCGGCTACCCTAACTGTAACATCCTGGATTTTTATCCAAGACATTACGTCTATTTCTTTCTTTTAGAAAAATAAGACTATTTTTTTTTAAAGACAAGTTAATAATAAATTTAGAATCTCATGCAACCATTTTTATTTTAAAAGAAGTACTAATTTAGCTCGGAAAATTTATTCATTGCAAAAGATAATAATGAAACTAGTTGAAAGTTTTCCTAGCGGAAGATAACTCATCTTCGCACTCTTAAGCTTACTAAGTAATTCAAAACAACAAATAAAGTACCATAAAATCTTTATTTTAAAAGAAATGGCAAAAACCCATGAATGTTTTCCCCGTTCGCGGACAAGCATCAACCATCATAATCTTGTGCACCTTCTTGTGTACCTAAAATATTGGTGCAAGGGGGTCATTATTACTAAACCATAAAATACAATCATATAGACATAAAAACACAGAACAAATAGGATAGAAATACATTACCACATAAGAGATAAAAATCTACATACAAATTAAGGTATAAAAGTAAAACTTCATATTATGCGAATGATGCATGATATGCAACTAAACCAGGATCTGGATGTCGCCCCAATTGGCATAATAATTTTAGTCGCCCCATTTGGCATATAGTAATGAATCGCCCCATTCGGCACTTGTTGATAATCGCCCCATTTGACACTTAATAATCTGTTAAATCGCCCCATTTGGCACTTAAAAATCCATTGAATATTCACCCCATTTGACACTTGATAAAATAGTATAATAATCGCCCTTTTTGGCACTTGATAAAATAATACAATAATCACCCTTATGACACTTAATATTCCATTGAATCATCCCATTTGACAGTTAAAATCCATTGAATATTCGCCCCATTTGTCACTTAAAAGAATCCATTAAATCGTCCATTTAACATCCTATCACAACTGTATGCTATGCCATGTACTTGTCTATATTTTATGCTGACCAGTATAACATACATGCTTCAACTTACGACACAATGCATGAAATGACAGAAACTTACCGCTACAGGTTACAAGTTAATAATCGACATCTTCCCAGATTAGTTAACTAGCACATACAATTTCTAGCCCATTTAATCCTCGTGTGTATAGATATATTAGTTTTCTACTTATTAATTTTTTATAACTCTATGACATCATGACAGCCATTTCAGTTCTAACAGTCCTAATGCAATTAAAGGTAAGCTCCTGTTATAGTGTTTTTTAGAGTATCTATATACGAAATAGACTCATAAGAAGTCACTAAATTGTAGAAATATAAGAGTACTAATACATATACATTCCTGTTCGTATTAACTACCGGAAGTTTGGCATAATATACTCTGTATTTCTAACTACTAGCATGTAATGAAACAATCTCTTCCACAATTAATAAATTGACAGGTCCACAGATATAGTAGTTTTTCCTACTCACAAATTTTCTATAATTGCTTGATGAATGTTCAACTGCCCTATCAATATTAATCTTTCGGTTCCATATGCATACAACAGATACTAATTCTATTATTAATTTTCAGCACAAAAATCACAAGCACATTATAAGACAAACCCATCATATTTATATGCACAATAACCGATTTCCATATATTTCTAGATTTTCTGAATTTGCTATTATATACCCCTGCTTCTATCACTTCTATAGGGTAATTTGCATATGTCTATTCTCAGCACTCATTGACTAGTCTTAGAACTAAACTTTACAAATTCACCGATCATTGAAATAGGATTCAAGCATTGTGGCCCTCTGGTCCTATGCTATGAACTCTAATTTATCAACTAGCATGTTATAAAGCAAAGTCTTTATACATATATCCTATTACAGTGAATGAATTCAATGTAGTTTAATCTATTATTCCATACTTACTTCAATTATTCCTATAGGTAGTTTACATATATACAAGTACTCTTTGTACTCATTTTCACAAGTATTACTCCAAATCAACTAAGATGTCTCTAAAATTTATTTAAGTCTTTTCATTTCCACTAATGTCAAGGGGATTACTAGTTCTTTTAGCTTCACAACTGGCACTATATTTATTAGCTCTATATGACAATTATTATTACTATCCACCAATATATAAGAAAACTATGAGACTCCTTCACATTTAGAATTACTTTCATTCTTCTTACTTGTATCAAATTTCCATCTTTAGTATGACAAGGTTCTACTACCAACCTACCCCATGAATCTATGACCTACATGATTGTACGGAATAACGCCCTTACCTCAAAGTGATTTCCTTTCGACGATAGCACTCTTAGATGTTCCCAAACCAGAAGCACGAACAAAGGTTTCAAGTTTTCTTCAACAAAGAGGGTGTAGTATTAGGACAGACTGAAAGAGGTTTAAAGAAAGGAAACAATGGAATCGACCTTACCTCAAGGAAAGAATTGTACTAGTGTGAGGTGTTGGTTATGAGAAGGTGGTCTTTGGTTTTCTTCTGATTATCTGCTGCAGTTTGTAAGTGTAAGGTGTGTGCTTGTATTGAGGATCTGATTTATACAAGTGGAGGTTGAGAGAATAAAGGAAGGAAGTGAAAAACGTGGGACAGACTTGGTTTGTTTATGTGTTACTGATCAGAGTAAGTTGTTTCTTCCTCCAATCTGACAACTACACGTAAATAAGGATAAGGGTGAAAGTGAGTTGTTTTCTCCTATTATTTTGGACTAGGCTTTTGATATACTCCTAAGGACCAGGTCATTTAGCATGCACACACGCCACTTCCATATATTCCTTTTCTTTTCACATAATTAATTTACTAATAAAGTGTTTACTCTTAATAATAATAATAATAAAGATCTACATTAACCTGTTATTGGTTCAAATAGAATAGATAACTCAATAAGCAAAAATAAGGACATAATTCACCAAATCAAGGACGTTAGAAATTAAATTATTATAGTCAGACCAATTTAACTAATCAAGCATATAGCGAGCCAAATAAATTAAATTAAAGGTTCTAAATTATTTTAATTAAAAACTAGAGCGTGTTACACTAATTTCCATGCAAACTCGGCTATATATAACAAACTCTAAACCGTGTTTCTCTCAAAAAAAAAACCTTAAACCGTAGTAAATTACACAGACAACAGAAGAATCATATTTTGATTTTTGCAAATAGAACGACGTGACCTTACAACCTTCCTCTCATACCATTGCTTTACTGGTATTCTAATTTAACATGCATTTTATCGATATGCATATTTTTTTGAGAAATGGAATATCCTTTTTGCGTTTTTTGTTTTTAGTTTGAGATGTTTACACCAATTTTGGCAGTCTTTCTTTTACAGCAAAGTAGCAATGCCTATTATTTAAGAGACTCAACATCAAAATTGGAATGAAGGTAGTCAATAGATTCTATATTATGTATCTTTTTTGTTAATCGTATTCTACTGTTGTTTTTTTCTTTGGTGAAAAATTTAATTGCATTCTAATTGATAACTAAATAAAACTAATCCCCTTCAATGCTAACTCTTGGAGCAGAAAGGGTGAGCAGGAAAGAAACAATAAATGCAATGAAGTAGTAATTTATGTTAATTTTTCTTTTAGATTTTTCTATTCTATTTTATTTTTGAACCATCTATTTGCTTTTTGTTTTGCTAATTTTTTTTTCTGTTTTAATTAATTTTATTGCATTCTTTATTCTTTTTGTAGACAGTGCACTTTTGAAAGGTGCTCACATTGAGTAACATCCATGACTAGGGAAATATGCAAGGTTAAACTTTGTATTGGACTGGAAAGACATGATTTATTGATATAAGAGATATCATCAAAGACATGATGTTTGTGTAGGGATGTTATCAAAGAACCCAAAAGATAGTCAATTTGATACTTATATATGACACTCTAAAAATACAGTCAATTTAATACTTATATATGACACTTTTAAAAAAAACCGTGCATCGCACGGGTCGAATTCTAGTTAAAAATCAATCTTGAAATAATTTTCGTTAATGATATTAGGGTTAAATATGTTTTTAGTCCCTATAAATATGTCAACTTTTCATTTTAGTCCCTCTAAAAAAATTCTTCAGCTTTTAGTCCCTATACAATTTTACATCTTCACTTTTGGTCCTTCCTTTAAAGTAAACTCATATGTAGAATTCATATTTTTTAATAAAATTTTGCAGAAAAATTCATAATATTATACGAATCTCTCCCCAAAAAAATTAGAATTGTTTAACAAAACATGAATTTAACATGAATTTTTATGTTTTTGACGGTTAAAAATTCATATTTAATTTGTCGTATGTTAAAAAATCCTATTTTTATTTAAAAAATATTTTACAATATTCTACACATTTCTGCACAATTTCATTAAAAAAAAAATACAAAAATTACCTTAAAAATAGGGACCAAAAGTAGTGATTGAAAATTTTATAGGGACTAAAAGTGAAAGAAATTTTTTAGAGGGACTAAAACGAAAAATTGATATATTTATAGGGATTAAAAACATATTTAACCCATGATATTACTTGCAGTTAAACTACCAATTGTTTTTTACCAAAATAATAAATAAAACTACAATGACATTTTAATTAAATAAAAAAATGCATGATTAGATCATACCAGAGCATACGGTAGACAATAAAAAAAAAAAAACTACTATCATCACTTCAAAGTAATAATATTGGACATCAATATGCTCATAGGCCAGTGAGGCTTGGTAACACATCAATAGATTAATGAAAAAGATGTTGATTTAATTTTTAATCTTGATAACACATCTATGGTGATTTGTGGATGAAAGGGAGGGTGAGAGTTCAGAATGATAATGAAAGAAGAGTTTTTAGAAATTTACATGAAGAGGGCAATTTTGGTATTATTGTAAAAATTTAAATAAATTTGGGTGTAACTAGAATTATATGGGGTGAGACGAGAAAGAGTCGGGAATAAATTCATGGGAATAATGAAAGTTATAGGAAGTTACTTCATTCCTAGAAACTTTTATACCCAGGAATATTTTTTTCTCAACCTCATAACAAACATGAGTATAATCATTCCCTAGCTATGTATTCCCGAGAATGTCATTCTTAACCTTGAAGCAAACAACCTTAGGGTTTACAGAAATCAAGTTGATTTTGTTTGACACGTCGTAGATAATGTACATGTCATGTCATCTCTGCCACGTGGATAACAAGTCAGCATTTCTTTTAAAGATCATGAGATAGACTAAATTGTCTCGGTTTATTTTTCTGAAGGACTAAAAAATATTTTTATTTTTCTAAGGGACTAAATTGGTTCTTTCAAAAAAATTTAGGGACCGAAATGAGCCTTTACTTCTTTTATTTCAATCTATAACAAATAGAGTTAGGACTTAGGATACTCAAACAAAAAGACACAAAATCTCTTTGAAAAAATAATCTATAAATTATTCAATGTCAAAATCATTTTTATTTTAATTTTAATCCATAACAAATGGACTCTAAAAAAATATTAAAAGTAACTTTTCAAAAAATAAATTATTTTAGAAGATACAACACACTTTTAAAAAAAATGATTTTTTCTTAAAAAAACTATAACAAATGGCCACTTAATTAATGTCTAAGATCAGGACTGCTGAATCCATTTTATATAGTCGTACGTATACAGAAAAAATAGGACCGCTGAATCTGTAATGAATTATGGTGGTAAGCTTGATAAAATGGTAATATGCCACTTAAGTTTTTTTCCTTACATGAGTGGCATTTTAATTTGTAATTATATTTTTACATTACGTATATGCAGGATTGAATGAAGGATCAAACCTGGTGTAGGACCTTAATAGTCAGTCTTGTATTTACATTTTGTCATGAATATGAGATGGCAAAATTCGAACTTTCATAATTGTATATAGTTTGATCTATGATTTCTTTTCTTCCCTAAGCATGGAACATCAGTGTGACTTTTTTATTTCAATGTCAAAGATAAGGCTTGAATCCTGACAATTACACACAGTTTTTACAAAGATTAAAGGCACTCACTCTTCAAATATTTTTCGTATTTTATTTAATGGGTCGATTATGTTTTTCATCCCTATAAAATTGAGATCTCTTAGGTTTAATCCTTACTTAATTTTAATAGTTCTTTTAGTCCTTAAAAGAAATTTCTGTATTCAGTATTAGTCCCTACTCAATTCAAATATGTTTAATTTATGCTTAAACTCTTAAGTTTTTGAACAGTTTTTTGCATACGTGTTAAGAACATTACTAAAGGTTCCTCTTTAAAAAATTGTCGCAAAATTTCATTTCTACATCTAGATTTTGTTATTTTTATCTTTAACTTTTATTGTTTTAAAAAATTCATATTTAATTTGTTTCATGTTAAAAAATTCTAAATTTTAGTAAATGAACCTTTCATAGTGTTCTAAACTTCTTTAAAAAAAATCGTTCAAAAATTTAAGAGTTTAAGGATAATTAAACAAACTTTGTTTTAGCAGGGACTAAAATTAGAAATAATTTTTTTTGTAGGGACTAAAGAAACTATTAAAATTAAGTAAGAACTAAACTCAGAAGTTATCAATTTTATAGGGACCAAAAACATATTTAACACTTATATAATTTAATGGAGACTTTTTAACCTAATAGTGGAAATAATCATGTGTATGGTGCAAAACTTATATTCCTTGTATACCATAGACTTGGTCCCAAACTTAATGGACTCAACTATTAAAAACTTAAAAAAAATTCTTCGCAAAATAGCAATCACTAAAAATCAGTCAAAAAATCTAGTTTGTTGAATCTTAAAATCATATTGGATTGGTTTGCAGAAAACCATAAGCATTAATAATGAAGAAATAGTTGTTCTAAATGCATTGATAAATAATGCTTAAGCAAGCTCTAGCATCCTAGGAGTTATATGAAATGCCAATGAGTGAAGTTCTAGAGTCAAAAGATCTTAACACAGCGACCTTGAATGCTCTAAGCATCCTAGATAGAGATGGACAACCCTATACCAATAATCCACTGAGTGTCGCCTCTCGCAATGAACCAAGCGCATAAAATGCTTCTACATACATAACTCGGATTGTGACCTAAGCTCGCCGCAAGGTATCTACAAGTGGGAAATACCTCGCTTTAAATATTTGAGATATCAAATATTGTGATTCAGTTTTGAAACTTCCACCCTTGTTTACCAAGCATTGCAAGGTTAAAAGACGAGAGATCTTTGAAACCCAATCCACCATGTACTTTACGCATCAACGAATTCTCCCACGACAACCAATGAATTCCTCTATTATTAGCTCCTACATGACCCCACACAAACGAGTTTATCATTCTCTCAATGGTTGTAATCAACGAATACGGTAAATGAAAAATACTCATGACACAAGACAGAATAGTCTGAAGAACAGGGGTGGCGAAAAAATTTGTGTCCGCGGGTATCCGTGGATAAAATCTGTCATGGGCACGGAACGGGTAGCTAAACGGGTGTCCGCGGAAATAATAAACGGGTATTTAACTATCCGTTACTTTATGGGCACAGATACAGATTTGATGATGCCCGTGCCCGCGGGTATCCGTACCCATTAATAAATTAAGTAATTTACTAAAATATCTATGTGTATAAGAGTTTGGTGTCTCAAAAAAACCCTAGTTTACTCATGTCTCAAACGCTAAGATTTTGGATGAATTTATCCTTTTATTTTACTTCAAGAATTTGTATGGATTATGTAAGAATCATGAATTTTGTATGCTTTATGGTATGGTGAATTTGCATGAGATTATGTAAGATGAATTTGTTTGGATTATGAAATTAGAATGAAACATGTTATGTATGGATGTTTAAAAGTTGAAGTTTGTAGGTAATTAAAAAAATATTTTTCTTTGTACAAAAAAATTAATTAAAAAATCCATGGGTACTCGCGAATATCCGTGGGTATCTAAATATCCGTGGATCACCCGTATAGAGATACCCGCACGGGTATGGGGACGGGTACCATATTTATCCAACGGGGTGGGGACGGATATCATAATACCCGTACCCATGGATACCCATTGACATCCCTAGAGTTAATCATTACCTCGCGACCAACTTTAGATAGACATTATTATGTAAGTACGAGAGAGTTGTCAAAAACTTGTTACAAAATGGTTGTACAAATATAATTTCTTTTATAATAATGAATGATCGAGGAAAGTAAGAGATTATAAAAATGACAAAATGGGTCAAGATTATAAACTCCCCTTGAAATTGTTACTTTCAATTACCCCCTTTGAAATTAACAAAATTTCAATTACTCTCTGAAATTGCACAACGTTAATCAATTTACCCCCTCCGTCAAATTCTTCTGTTAGCCAACATGAAATTTTGCAAATACCCCCCTGAAGTTTTGCACTTATGTGCAAAATGCCCCCAAAACTTGAAAATTTATATATTTTTTTCTTATCTTTGACTCAAAAAATATTAAAGGCATACAATTAACAATTAACTTAGGCCATTTTCATTGTTAAATGTAAAACTGAAATATGGAACTAGAAACAACACATAGAACATCTTATTAGGTCAATTTCATTGCAATGAGAACACCTTTGGAATCCAGACTCACCCAGCAACCTCACAATTATCATCTTCATAATCACCTTCATAGTGGATTTAACAACTTGCATAACATGTTTCACAAGGAACAAACTTTATATCACCACAAGTCTCACATCCACCATCACCTCCTTCAATGTCATCAATCCTTTCACAACAATCAAGCAATATCTCAAGCTTCTTGTCATCATGAAGTTTCTGAATTTCCTCAACTCCACAAATGTATTTCTTTTCAATAAACACTTTTGGTAATCCAACTATACCATAATACCCTTCACCAAGTAACTCTTTAAACTCTTCCTTGAATCCTAAATGCATTTCTCAAGCTTCCTTGTTTGCCTTTAACATCTTTTGAGTCAAGTATAAAAAAAAATGTATATAAATTTTTAAGTTCGAGCATTTTGTAAATAAGTGCAAAACTTCAGGGGGTATTTGCAAAACGTCATGTTAACTAACATAAGAATATGATGGATGGGGTAAATTGATTAACGTTGTGCAATTTCAAAAGGCTAAGTGAAGTTTTGTTAATTTCAAAGAAGAAATTGGTGAAACTTACAATTTTGGGAGGTAATTTCCTATTTCCTGAAATAATATTGGATTGGATGTGTGGAGGATAGCTGTGGCGTTGGGTGGGAGAAAACACTATCAATAGATTTAAAATAGTATATGAAAAAAAATAAAACAAAAAAAATGAAAAAGTCGCTAGAAGGAGGGGTTGAACCTCCGACCTTGTGGTTAACAGCCACACGCTCTAACCAACTGAG
>Ga0228710_1004596_pt1 | contig 21748 bp, 17 predicted proteins | sample MedpolnodulmetaG_FD_177995 | JGI IMG/M metagenome (GOLD analysis project Ga0228710, IMG submission 177995) | Root nodule microbial communities from Medicago polymorpha collected in Santa Monica, California, United States - pink nodules | ecosystem: Host-associated > Plants > Roots > Nodule...
TTATTATTATTATTATTATTATTATTATTATTATTATTATTATTATTATTATTATTATTATTATTATTATTATTATTATTATTATTATTATTATTTTTAAACCTTTAAAAATCCCAACTTTTCAACTGAAACTTTCTTCTAATCATTCATAAAAGTTAATTGAATTCAACAACTCCCTGTCGAAACGATACTCTTTATTACTACTTCGGTAAACCATGCACTTGCGGATTTACCCCATCAAATGGTTTGGAGGATAGGTGAGTTTTACATCTACACCCGTCCAAATATTAAACCGTAAGTAGTGTATCAATTTTAGCTGTGGATAACGACAATCCTCCATCTAATTCTCGCATCTTTTGGATTAAAGTGGTTCCTCTTAAAGTTAATAGCTTTGTTTGGTGTTTATTTCTCAATCGTATTTTGACTTAAATCAAGGGTAAAATATGCAGAAAAAAATCAATTTGAACTCATGTATTCTCTTTATATATATTATAAATACAATAGATAATGGTGTTCTTTTTGATATTTAATATGACAATAGTCATGTTTCTCTTATTAGGATGTAAGCAATGAGTTAGTCTTACATGCACGCAATCACAAATCAAATTATTTGGACACACAATAATGAAAGAAATTAAAAGATTTATATTTTTACCTAAGTAATGGTGTTTTCTTTTTCGTATATATGCTAATTGACTAATTGCAACTATCTTTATTACAAATACTACTTATATTTATATATTATGCATTTAGACTTCTTCAAAAAAATATTATACCAATATTACTTAATTTTAAATTGACTTTTTTTATTAAAGTGTCCAACCTGTATCGTGGCTTAAATTTTTTTTAAAAATATGTATCATTGTATCGGTGTCGTATCATATATGTATTGTATCGTATCTAAGGCTTCATAGTTCATAGAACTCAAGTAAATAAACATGAAGAAAAAAAAATGTAACCAATTTCATTGGTTTGATTTGGATTTAAGTCTAACCCGAGTGTGACACAACACCGGCCGCAAAACACGAAAATGTTTCGGATCGTTGACTTGAAAAAAATATATTTTTTTATCGTTCATGTAGACTAAGCGTAGATTTTTGACTATTTTTTTTCCCAGCATTTTCATTTCAAGAATAAACACAAATGTGTTAAGATAGAATATTGTCATTGTCAACGATAAGATAAAGAGGAAACCAAAGTCAATTTCATTTTGTTTCAGACATTCACAAGGGTCCTATTTTTATCATATTTTTCATTATATAGGTAACCTTTCCAAGTTTTTTTTCCTTAAGAACATTCGAAGTTTAAATCAACGTACATAATTCCATTCAAAAAGCAAGCTAGCTTTCAAACACTCATGGCATCCATTTTTCCTCCTCCTTCTTTTACACCAAAGATTCCTCAACAAATCCACGACGTTTTCCTCAGCTTCAGAGGCGAGGACACTCGCTATACTTTCACGAGCCATCTTTATGCCGCATTAACCAGACTTCAAATCAAAACTTACATTGACAATGAGCTCGAAAGAGGTGATGAAATATCACCTTCACTTCTCAAAGCAATCGATGATGCAAAATTATCCGTAATTATCTTTTCGGATAATTATGCTTCTTCTAGATGGTGTTTGGAAGAGCTTGTGAAAATCTTGGAATGTAAGAAAAATAATGGGCAAATTTTAGTTCCTATTTTCTACCATGTTAACCCAACAAATGTAAGGAACCAAACAGGTAGCTATGGACTTGCTTTGGCAGAGCAAGAAAAACGTAGGGACATGAATAAGGTTCAAACATGGCGGCTAGCTTTGACAGAAGCTGCCAATTTCTCTGGCTGGGATTGCTTAGGCACAAGGTAATTAATATTCACCATCATCAAATAAATTTTGCACTAACCCCAAATTTTCTATTTGAAGATTGATGTAATTAATCAATAATATTAATTCCTATGTTAATTAGTATATATTTGGAACAATAATTTGAAGTTTATGATAAAGGTTTCTACTTCTTTACACTTGCTTGTACAAGAATCAATAGTAGCAAAAAATTAAAATTAGTGACGTAAATTAATAATCATAAAAAGTCAACCTGTCACTAATTTCTGTCACAAAATTTAGTAATGGATTTCACGTTATCCATCTAAATTTTTCTTGCTAACTTATGTTTAGAACTTTTTAGTAATTAATTACAACTAGCAATGGATCCATGTTGTGTACATTCAATTCTGTTCATCTGATCAAGATCAGACGTTCCAGATTTTAAACTTAATTTATAAAAAATTTAGGAAAAAAATAAAATAAGTTTAAAAATTTGAATCGTCGGATCAAGATCGAATGACTTATAAGCATATGACTGCTACACCTAATCTTATTCTCAATAATACAAAAGTAAATTCTTGAATTGGTCACACAAAGTTAACTCATTATTTGGTAAAATGAACAGGAACGAGTCTGAACTAGTAGACCAAATTGCAATGGACATATTACAAAAGCTGGACTCTATAACAAGTGGAGGATTAGAAAGACGTATCAACACATACAAGCAAATTGCACAACAAAAACTTGAGAAATCCCTTAGGACAGGTAATCTTGCTGACATGGAAGAATTGATCACAACATTGTACCAACTTGCTGAACTAAAATTGGAGAAAGCCACAAAATCAAATGACTCAAGTGATTGGGGTGATGTTTTAGCTACGTATGAACGTATCATGCAACTTAAACAAGACAAGTGGATGCGTACTTTTAATGCACAAGATTTGGAGGAATTAAAGGCTGCAAGGAACCATGTATTGCATATTCAGAAGGAGCAATTCAATAGTAAGATGGGGTTCCGTGGTATATAGATACAGTTATTCATCATGAACAAGTGCCATCTTTCTAAAATTTAAATTTGAATTATTTTAATACTTTGAGTACAACGCTTGAAAGATAAGCATCATTGTATTAATATTATTATTAGTTGGGTGCTTCTATTCTATGATACATTGAAAAATTAAAGAGTTGAACTAAAATTGTTTTCTGAATTCTTATGTACCTAAAGTTTGGTTGTTCTATAAGTAAAACTCATCTAAAATTTAATTTAGTTTTTAAATAAATTTATTCAAGTGTGACATGTCATTGAATAATTGGATGATAAATGTATATCAAACCATACTTCATAGGTACCATTATGTTCACTTAATTGTTTTAAAGGAATGATATTTTGACAACCAATTTTCAACAACTTTTAGTGACAACCTTTTTTCTCTCTTTTTATTGAGATAATAAAAGTACAACGAGAGTATGAGAGAGAGAGTTGTCACAAAAGTTGTTAAAAAATAGATGTTCAAATATCATTTCTCATTGTTTTATGGGATAAATGGTGTTTGCATACCATTTGGGCGACTTTTAGTTTACTCCTTATAAAAATAAAATTTTGATTCCAACCTTGTAATTTTAAGTTTTTTTTTTTTAAGATTATTTTGATTTTGGACTTTCATGGATTTTCATTGTACAAAATAGATGATATGACAGGGTAAACCAAATTACTCAAATTACAGGTGGCGAAAGTACCTTAACTTTTGAAATTTGATGTCATGAAGATCAAAAACGAAAGAATCTTCAAATTACAAGTTGGAATCCAAAGTTTTTTTGATAGGAAGTAAATCAAAACTCGCAAAAATGGCAAGGGGTAAACACTGTTTAAACCTTTTTTTATTAACTAATTAATTAATGATTTATTTTGTATACACTAATAGTGTAAAACTTTTTTTGCACATGCATCTAATCGAACCACTCTATATGTGATCTCTCTCTCTCTCTCTCTCTCTCTCTCTCTCTCTCTCTCTCTCTTTTAAGTTAGTTCATAAGATATTTCTAAAAATGTCTATGTGTTGACGGAAGTGTGAAATTAGCTGAGGTTGGATAAAGTTTTCGCAATTGTGATTCGCTTTGTTTCAAGCAATTGACGCTGAGGGAGGAACATAGTTCCTCAGCTGTGTGATTCCTAACTTCTTTAGTAGGGCGTTAGGTATAATTGTTTTGGTTTTTTGAGCTACGTTAAGAAATACATAAAATAATAAAGATAAAGGCAAAAAGATAAATGGATAAAAATGCAAAAATAGAATGTTGATTGAATGAATGTGTTAATTGCGGTGTATGAAATGGTTATTTACAGTAAAACTATTACTTATAAGCCAAACAATGTGACCTACAATACCAAACATATGTTCGGCTAGTTTCGAGGGTAATGCGTGAGTTTCCCTCATTGAGGGAATCATGACGCCCCACGTTCAGTTGTCAGTCTCCTCCTTTATAACATGATCCGTTGACACCATATTTGTGTGCTGCTCCATTATGATTGTGTCTCTATCTTCATCCCCAATGTGGTTAGTGATACTATAAACATGAAACATGGTCTCTCACGTTATTGTCTAGTCCTATTATGTTTTAACTCAATTTGAGGATTCTACTACCCACATACTGAGTAGGTGGCCTCGAGAAGGAATTAGCTCCCCTCGCTTGGCTACTTTAGCATCGCCAAACTTAGGACCAAATGGAAGGCTTCCTCGCCTGAAGTCCAATCGCTTATCTGTCGTGATAGGGTAATACGATAATCATTTTAAGATGTAAACAAATTCCTCCTGCATTGTATTATCATTGACCCTTGAGTGACGAGATGATGCAAGACAAATATCAAAGTTGCGCGTGAACAATGTCGACATTGCGCCATCAAGATAGGAAACTACCTACTGCAACCTTTTGATTCAGCTTAAGACGAGTCTGAATTTAATTAACCTTGCGGATTCATTTACCTTCACGATAACCTTGATTCTCCCAAGTATAGGAGTGATATCTCTTCCTAATCATTAGGTCGTCGTCTTTAAATAAATTCAGTAGAGAGATTTTCTTTGTTATGTTCTTTCTTGATTACCCTAGGAATTCTCCTACTGTTGAGTTTTACTTTCTCTATAAAAAATGGCATCTCCATCTCCAACTTCAGGTTCTCTTGAAAATGCTTTACCTAGAGCCCTACTCCCAATGTGCTAAAACATCACCTTTTGTCACTATACCAGCGAGGTGACCGAAGCTTTTTTCATCGAAGATGGAAAATCAGCCCTTCCTCTTTTTTGTAAATGAACAGGAACGCACCAACGGAACTCAGGCTCCAATTTCATCCAAATCAGTATTACATATCAAAGCTTACCATAGTTGGGACCTCCAAAGGTGAAATTAGAAAGCAATGGGGTCTCTATGATCTGATTATGCTCTAAAAAATGGACATTACTATCCGAACATAACATTTATCTGCGATCATATCATATTGGTCACTAAGTTTTAAATTTTTCATCTTTCCATGTGGAATGACGACTCCCACTCTTCTTGACATTTAAGAGATCTTAGGACTACCATTTATGGGAATTGAAATTCTTTCTAATCGTCATACCCATGTTCCCATTTTAAGATTTTCTCTCTCGAAGTCTACTTCAAATTACGAGCAATTTTTCTCAGACAACGGTAGAATTTCTTGTGATGTTACTGAAGTTAAACACAATGTGTTTCTACTCCACTCGTTCATTAGACCCTTCTTTCGATCTGGCTCAACCGATGTTGTTTGAGAAATGCTATTGTACATTGATCTCCTCCAAATTTAACAAAAAATATCACGGGGTTCCCTACTTCTTGCCATTTTCTAATGTTAATTGTGTTATATGATGGATCAAATGGAAGAAGGAAGGAGTATATGGGAACAGAGAGAGTGAATAATTCTTGTTGTAAGGAAAACAGAGAGTGAACAATCTTTATGTAGTGCTGGAAACTGTTTCGGATTGGGCTTAAGCCAAATCTGGCTCCGCTCAAGTCTGACCCGAGTCCACTATACAGACGATATCATACGATGGACATGCTTTAAAATTCATCAGATTACGGTGTGGCCCGAGGGTTACACACGAGGTCTGGGGGTTGACACGTCTATGCATGCCGAAGGTAGCTCTCAAGGGCCGACGGTTACTCACATCTGTACCAACATGTATGATTGTCAGGATAAGGTTTGTCAATTAAGGTTTGCAAACTAGGCGCCGTGGAACGTAAGTGTTTTTCTAATTACATCAACTATTCGAAATGGAACTTTAGAAATTTTATTTTCAATGTACATACTATATGTTCCAACACTTAATGATTAAAAAAAAATGAAACAATTGATATATTTTATATAATTTTTTTAGGAAACATTTTACATAAAAAAATGTTATCTTTAATTGTTTTAATGTGTTAAATACGTAATTTCGAACATAAAGTTTTCATTTAAACTCTTAAATACGTAATTTTAATAAGTACATTGCATAATATATAGAAGATCGAAGTTCGAACTCAGACTCTACACTTCCCCGTATTTATAATGTGTGAGTCCGAGACACTTGATTGTTTAAAAAAAAGTGTTATGGGAAGATTTGAGTCACACTCTGACATACATAAGAAAATGGGGGGGGTGTTTGTAAGAAGACAATCGTCATTTTTGGTTAGAATCAGAAGAAAAAGTTGAAATCTGAAATGAGGGTTTAGCAATTGTTATCGGAAATTTCGTCTCACCAGCGTCCTGTTGAATGATGACTGGTTTCGTAGCGACTGCTTCGACGTATGGATTCGTGCTGCCATTCGGCCTCATCTTGAAGAACTGTTTCTTTCCATTGAATATTGCTATCAAGACTGGTAAGTGCTGGTTCCTTCTTCTCTCCTGAATTGCATGTTTGAATTGGGAAACAGTAAGAAGAAAATGCAATGCATATAAGTAATCATGTTTGGTGTCATAAGCACTTTTTGGACCTTCTACCTCAACTTTAAACGGTTATGTAAGCACTTTTTAACAAAGTTGGATGAAAAAAGGATCAATATGTTACAAAAAAAAATAAAAATTAAAGGACTAAGTTGTTCAATTTTACTGACAAGGACCAATTTGAAACTAAAAAGACTAATCTGGTACAAACATTAAACTCTCTAAAGATGCATTTGGTATTTCGACTATTTTTTATGTTGGCAAATAAAAATGGTATTTTGCTATTTTTGAAAGTATGTAATTTGGTCAAAATGTTGTCACATGGTTTAGCGAGTGACAAGAATTCTTGTTTTTGTCCGGTCCCTGATCAGTTTCTAAATCAATAGGGTACAAAAAAAGTTGCACAGTCCAGTTCCCTATATTTTAGCAAATCAAATGCACCTTAAGAATTTGTTAAGATTCTCACGTTTTTAATAATATCCAAAATTTGGTTGCTTTCATGATTTCATCTCTTGTTCTCTCTTTGTTTTTAACACGTATATATAGGATGTTATGTAACATGTGTTATGAAAAAACTGCAGTCTTGTTGGTAAAATTCATATAATGTTTCAACCTTCTTCAATTCATCTTCCATCATTGAAGATGTTGAAACTCGGCGCAGGCGTTGTGGAATTCGACATAGGCAACACTGGAATTCGACGGCATAGACACTGTGGATTCATTACATGTCTTTCTCTCTGGCTGCCCCGTACTCGAAACTCTAGATTGTGTCTTTTGTCCCTCATTCTTGACCAAAGTTCCCGTATCACCTTTCTTCAAGAGGTTGAAATTAACCGGCATACTTGTATTCAAATAGATTCTGACTGGCTCAGTGTAGACGACAGTCGTAGCACGGGCAGAACCACATTGGGCATCATTGGAAACTTGCAGAGTGTGGAGGAAGCATATTTTGATGTCTTTTCCCTCCGTGAAAGTGAATTTGTGGACCCTGTGCTCAGCCACCTCCGAGATTATGGCGATTTACATCTACTTATGCATCATTTCACATCAAAGGTGAAGTTTTATTATTATGGTTTATATGTATTTATATTTATATGTGTACTTCTGTACTAATGTTGTGCCATCACTTGGATTATGTGTACAAGCAGTGGCCACTTCGCACCTCCATTCTAAATTATCCAGATTTTTGCAATTTACATCATCTAAAGTTCATTCTTCCCTGCTTCAACACGAGTCTTCTGCTCAACGTGCTTGAGAAATGCCATGTGCTTCAAGTTCTCTTAATTCAGAGTAGTAAGGTTTGCTTTATTTAAATTAATTTTTGGTCTATCTACCTATGTATGTATATATCTCTCTATATACACACAAATATAATTGAGTCATTGTGTCCCTTGTTCCTGCTCGGAGGAACCATCACCTTTAAGAACATGGAGCCAAAGTCAACAACAGTTCCTAAATGTTTCAAATCCCACCTGAACTTTATTCACATAGAAGGATATCAAGGATTTGAAGATGAGCTGGCATTTGCTGAATATGTTTTGCGGAACGGACTTGTTTTACACACAATGCTCGTTTTTTTCGATACTTCAATGGACCTAACTAACAAGAACTGTTCTATCAAAATATTAACTGATATACCAAGGGGCTCTGTCACATGCCAATTTAAATTTGATTCAGCTGTGTCTCCATAAGGTGCAAACCCTCAGTCTCTTTTTTATTTGGCATATTAAACTAGTGATGATTAAGACTGGGTTTCATTTGCACGGTTAGACGTGTTTCATGATATAAGTTTGTTAGCTTTTCTGTTAGTTAGATAGTTAGTGTCTAATAAGCTCACTAAATTATAGAATCTTGTACTAATTTCAATACCTTTTCAATGTGGTTCCTTTTGAGAATTTTTCTCAAACCCCAAGCTCACAAGCTTCCTTTTTCCCTTCCTCTCCTCATCCTTTGATTTCCACCAAAATTAAATGTACCTTGTGGTTTTACATGCATGTCATTGTCATCACATTTTCAACTATTTTGTTGCTGAACTATGTAATACCTATTTGTATCTGATCTAGTTAGTTTTTCATTATAACACCTATTTGGGATTGACCCTCTGTACTAAACTAAATTATTATAGTCTTTCCCCTACTACTATTCTTTTTTAAGGATTTCAAGTTTTGTAAGAGTAGAGATTTGCAAGATCTATTATGTTTAAGACGACTTCAACTTGCTACTAATATTCAAGGAAAAACTAATGCATTTTATGCCACTTATTGTAACTTAGTGATAGTTTGCCGTGTAGTCTTGTTATTGCTATCAATTGCTAAATCTTTGTTTATTTGGGGCAGAGGTCTGCATTTCTATAATTCCACATAACCTTTGACAATGGAGCACTTTTTCTTTTTTTTTTGTAATCTAGTTTTGATCTTTATATTCATGAACTTGATTGATCTTCTAGAAAGCCTAAAATATGAGAAAATGCTTTCAGGTTTTACAATTACAAATATTGAAGAAAACAAGCCACCTGTGTGGTGGATACATTTAAACTTTTAATTCTCAATTCTCATGCAACAATTAAAAATTTCCTTCTTCAATTTTTTTTTTTTTTACATTTATATAAACTAGTTCTAATTGTTAAGCAATTTTAGTAGGTTCAACTATATTTTATCCTACAAACGGAATTTCAGAAATTAACTTATATTATGATGTTTTTATCATAAACCAAGTCTTACTTTAGAGATACTTTGACTCTATTGCATAGACTCTATACTGTATAAGCATATTCTATTTTTGCTTAAAAAGAGAAGTATAAATTTATGTGATTGCATTTGTTAGCATTTTTAGAGAATATTTTCGCTCTTGAAATACACAGCAATGCTTAGAATGTGCATGAGCTCTTGTTGAAACTTCTTGATTAAGCAAGTTGATAGAATATTGGACTTCTTCAATGTATACTACTGTTTAATGTTTTTGATTGCTGAGAATTTCTTGTCAATAATAATCAATTAATTTTGGTGTTTACCAATTCTTGCAAATTTTGCATACAAACTTTACACAAGTATACGTTGTAATACATTTCAAAGTTGTTTGTGTCAGACTGCCGTGGATTTTGTTGCAGATTTGTATATACTGAACAATATAATTTAGCAGTTTCAACTTTCAAAGTTTATGGAAACAAGAAAAAGAAACTTTTTTTTGCTGCAGAAGAGGCCTGCTTTTTGTTCGTTAATTGGGCAATTGGTATCTATTTTATTTTCTGACTAAAAATCAAAACATAATTTTTGTGAGAAGCCATAGTTTGCTTGTTGTATAGAAGTTTTTTTGGCAAAGGAAAACATAAAAGCTCTAATAATATGTGGTATATGATGCTGCCATTCTCGACTTGCCTTTTCTTGGTTATAAGATAACTTGACAAATTCCAATTATTATTATTATATGATACTATATGTTATGAGTTGTAAAACCTGATTATGTCAATGGATCGTACTGATGCAACTTACTATTGGTAAATATTTGTATTGCATTATAGCAGCATAGTTCAGGCATTTGCAGATTCTTTATTTTCAATCTTGTTAGTAGTAAACTTTGCGGGCTTTGAATAACACTTTCTGCTAAATGTTTGGCAGTGTGCATTTGGAGTCTGAAGCTGGCAGAATCATGTTTGGTCAGATGCTTGGGGATTCATTCAAAGATGACATTGAGTGAGAGAAAACATATACTTCATTCAAAAGATGACATCGAGAACAAATATATAAATATGTATTTTGCATTTCAGTTAGTATGTTTTCTGGTTCGCTATCAATGACTACAACTCAATAATGTCACAACTCAACATCAACTCCGATAATCGAGATAAATTTGTCAAATGTATCTGTGACTTATTATATAGTTGGAATCTTTTTATCTTTCAAATTAGTTCTGGGCGCTACTAAAGTAACAGTCCTTAAGATTTTAAGGTGCAAAAGCGTGTTGCATATTTTGATCACAAGAATTTGATTTTCTTTACCGACTCTTGTTTGCAGTAGTCATTGCAGTTTTAGACATTAATACTTCGAGTAATAGTCAAATCACAATGTTGATTTTCTAGTTAATTTGCAAAGTTCTTAGAATAAATATAAGAAAATAAATTTATAGTTCAGGGGAGAATATGTATGCATATAGCTTCTGCTACATATTCCTCGAGCTGCTGCAGCTGCTATTTTAACATGTTTCTCCCTTTTCAGCACAGGTTGACCTGCTGCTAATTCCGATATTTCTTTTACACAATACAATCAAAGCTATTAAAAAAATCTCATGTATGAAACAATCTCTTAATGTACCAACTGAGGAGAAGTAGTGTTATATTTACAGTGTAAATGAAAATAAAGGGTATTGTTAGGGACATGGTCATGTACAAGTAATTTTATGTTATCTTGAATGCATTATCCAACTAAAGAAACCAAATGGCCATGATGTATGCCACTAATGATACTTGTCCCAATTTTGACCTACTTCACTGTTATCTCTCTCCCATCAGGTAAAATTCTTTATAAACAGAAAAACGTCCACCATCTCCCAAAAAGATTCATAGTCCAGAAATCAATTGGTGGTTGCAGTAGTTATTTTTCATAATGCCGTTCTGTAATGCTAAGTAACTTAGATTATATTGGGTGTTCCTAGATAATGAATTTTCATAATGAATAACATTTAAGGAACAATATTTTATAATATTTTATAATGAATTTAAGGAATAACATTTAAGCTCAATACCCTTCCACATATGTCCATCCATTACCCAATGATACTGGCGATGTTTGCGGTATGGGTTTGAGACAAAAATTCATCCGATTCAAAAATAACACCTTGTTTGGTTCGGTTTTGAATGATTAATGAAAAAATTGGATCTGTTATAATTTAATGTAGCTTAATTTGAATCGATTTTTCGAATATTCAAATTCTAATTTGTAATTTTTTCCTTAAACCATGGTATCCGGCTCAACAATCGACCAATTTGAGAGATCAAATCTCACCGTCAATTTGCGACAACTCTATTTAAAATGCAAAGTTCTGTATGAATCTTGAGAAAAACGCACTCCAAATTCTCAAGTAAATATCATCATCGCAAGTGGAGTGCAATTCTTGTATGAATATTAGGATTAAATATGTTAGTCCCTACAAAATTAATTGTGAAGCAACAATGATCGATTATATATATTTTTTTGAAAGAATGATAGATTCTATTTGAAACATATGAAATAGTTAAAAAGTATATTGAATTAACATAGTATAGTAGCATAATAGCATTTTTTTTTAAAACCGATAAATATTAGATTAATAAAATATATCATGTTATTAAAAAATAAATAAAATATTAAAATATATGTTACAATCTAATTCGATTTTGAAAATTCAATCCAAACCATTTTAAAAAAGAACATCAAAACTAATTCAATAATTTCCTCAACCAAAAAAAAAAACTAATTCAATAATTTTCCATTTTGTGCCATTATTTATTTACTTTTTATTTTTAAATATTTGCCATATTATTTTGATGGGATTTGAACAACACTAACCTCAAAAAACAGATATTGTCAACGTCACCACCTTCAGATATTTCTCTCCCCCAAACTAACCTCCACCACATTTTTCTCCCCAAACTACCCCTACCAAAATCTTCTCAAGAAAGCTTTCACCAACAAAATTCAAAATCACCCGCGTCCTTTCAAAGATTCTCCCGCACGTTTTTTCCAAATCCAAACCCCCCAAAATTTCAAATCACCCGCTTCTATTTTCACTCAAAATCACTTATTTAAACCGCTTATCACTTCTTCACTCTTCATCAACAAAAACCCTTTCTTCCCTCTTTCTCAATTAATCACTTTTTCCAATTCCCAAAACCAAACAATGCCTTCTTTCCCAGAAGAACCTCTTCTCGCTCCAAACCCAGATCGATTCTGCATGTTCCCAATTCAATACCCTAAAATCTGGGAAATGTACAAAAAAGCCGAAGCCTCTTTCTGGACCGCCGAAGAAGTCGATCTTTCCTCCGATCTTCAACACTGGAACAACCTCACCGACGGCGAACGCCACTTCGTCTCTCACATCCTCGCCTTCTTCGCCGCCTCCGACGGCATCGTCCTTGAAAATCTCGCCGGAAGATTCATGAAAGAAGTCCAAATCTCCGAAGCGCGTGCCTTCTACGGTTTCCAGATCGCTATTGAAAACATCCACTCTGAGATGTATTCTCTTCTACTCGAAACGTATATAAGCGATTCTGCTGAAAAGAATCGATTATTTCACGCAATTGACACGATTCCGTGTATTGCTAAGAAAGCTGATTGGGCTTTGAAATGGATCGATTCGAGTGATTCTTTCGCAGAAAGAATCGTTGCATTTGCTTGTGTTGAAGGAATTTTCTTTTCAGGAAGTTTCTGTGCGATTTTCTGGTTGAAAAAGCGCGGTTTAATGCCGGGATTAACCTTCTCAAACGAGCTTATTTCACGTGACGAAGGTTTACACTGCGATTTCGCTTGTTTGTTATACTCGCTTTTGCGTCAGAAGCTGAGTACAGAGCGCGTGGTGAAGATTGTTCGTGACGCGGTTGAGATTGAACGGGAGTTTGTATGCGACGCACTTCCTTGCGCGTTGGTTGGGATGAACGGTGAATTGATGAGTCAGTATATTGAGTTTGTTGCTGATAGGTTATTGGGTGAGCTTGGTTGTGAGAAGGTTTATAATGTTCAGAATCCGTTTGATTGGATGGATTTGATTTCGCTTCAAGGGAAAACCAATTTTTTTGAGAAGCGCGTTGGGGAGTATCAGAAAGCTTCTGTTATGAATGGTGGTGCTGATTATTGCTTTACTTTGGACGAGGATTTTTAGATTATAAAGAATTTAGGGTTTATCTATCTACTAATCTTGTTTAATTAATTCTTTAGGGTTATTTTTATGTGTTTCTGTCACCATTTTAATGGTTAAGTTCTTATGCCTCTTAGTTTTATTTTCTTAGGTTTTTTTATATTAATGATGATGTTCCATGTATAAACGCAGTTTCAAAGTTTAATGAAGTTTCCTTCTTCTGTCATAATAATTGATGTTTTTCCTTTATTGTTTTGGGGGGATTGAGTTTATTTTAGGCTAAAGTCTACTTTTTGACCTCTAACTTTCAAAAATTTGCAATTTTGGCCCCATAAGTACAAAAACTACAATTTTGATCTTTTAAAATTTAGCCATTTTGCATCTTTGATCATTTTAGTCAATTTTGACCAAGTCAACACATGTGTGGCATGCCACATGTGTAAATAATGAATTAAAAAAATAAAAAAATGTCTCGTAATCATTTTATAAATTAAAAAAGATATTAAGAATTAAAAAAAATCAGAAAAAAAATTAAAAATAAAACCCAAAATAAATACTATGAATATGGCCCCATTGCTCTACCCCTTACGGTTCTGATTCATTAAAATCAAATATTAAAATCAATTTATTTATTTGAAAAGTGGATTCAAAGCTTTACTTTCACACCTCAAACTCAGAAACAATGCTTTCTTCCAAAAACCCAGAAGCATGGCTCAAACCCTCTCCCTCTCATGCGCAACCATCGTCTCCCTCTTAGATAAAAAAAAAAAAACCACCCTATCATATCTAAAACAAACAGGTCGAAGAAACCTCATAAGATCTAAGCCAAACCCGACACACCATGAATCACTCCATTAAAGGAATTAATTGGGGAACACACTCCATTAAAGGATTAAATCGACACATAGAGAAAGATCCCCTAAGCTGTTGAATGCCAAATATGATTTTCCCCATGTATTGCCTCATATCCTCCTTCTCTAGACTAATCCATCTAATAAGCTTTTGAAAATCGCTTTCAAACTCCACCGTCCAGAAGCAGCAATCACGAGCAAGGTTCATGGCATAGTACCGCACCAATGACCCAAAAAAACAACACCATTTCAGGTCCAAACACAACACCCTTTTTGATTCAGATATGGAAAAAGTTAAAACAACAATATCTATTTAGTTTGGTACAACAATGGTGAATTGAAGAAAAGAAAAGAGCATGTGTCAAGATCTATAAAAACAGCACTAGGGAATTGAGAAAATTGAAGAAAAGAAGATATTCATGTGGGGGAAAGAAGAAAAGAAAAAATTGAGAGAAAATTAATAGACAATTGACAAAAAGAAGAACAACATAAGTGGGGGAATTGAGAGAGTTGGATTGAATTTGATTTAAGAAAGAAAAAATTCTGGTTTTTTTTTAAGAAGAACAACACATTCACGTGCCATTCCTTTTTCTTTCCTTGAATTTTATTTTTATTTTTTTTCCTGATTTTTTTTATTTTTTAATTTAATTTAAAAAATGATTATATGATTTTTTAAATTTTTTTAATTCAATAATTACACATGTGGCGTGCCACGTAGGCATTGACTGGTTAAAATTGGCCAAAATGACCAAAGATGCAAAGGGGTTAAATCTTAGGGAGCCAAAATTGTAGTTTTTGTACATAGGAGGCCAAAATTGCAAGTTTTTGAAAGTTAGGGGGGAAAAGTACACTTTAGCCTTTATTTACAAAAAAATTTGGCTGAATTTGTTTTTTGATCAATAATTTATTTGATTAAATTTAATTTTGTTTTGGACTCAAATAAAAATGAGAGGAATTTGATTGAATAGCTTTATTTTAGATTACACAACTTTATTTACAAGTGTTTTTTGTAGTGTGAGTGAGATAAACAGAACATTGGCGGTTTTTTTAGTGTGTTCATGATATAGTTTAAGGAATAAGAATTGTTCAATTATATGGTTGAAGCAAAATTATTGAGAAATGATATTTGTACAACTATTTTTTGACAACTAGTGTGACAACTTTCTCTCTCATATTCAAGTTATGCTTTTACATTCTCTCTCCATTGCTTTGATTTTTGTGTCAATACCTCTTTTTCTTTGTAATTGTATGGTTGTACCAAAAGTTGTCATGAAAATGGTTGTTCAAATAACACAACTCAAGATTATTTTCCTATGGGATTGTGATTCTGGAGTTTATGTAGAGTTTGATTTCATCTATGAAAGAGCTTACACAATTTGTGATTGAACAGTTATTGGAGTGAAGCTGAGTGAAGGTGAAGATCAAAGACCAAATTTTGAAGGTGTTAGGATTTGGAGTTTCTCGTGAGTTCAATTAGAGATTGAAGTCTGGTGGCATTTAGCATGGACCTATAGATGTATTGGTTCATACTGGACCAAAATCTCTGACCATTAGATTGAACAAGCTTATAGATCCTATCATGTATTTACTGTATTATATCTTATTTTCACATAAATCTGTCAGAATCATGAGAGCTCATGAAATTCTGATTGTTATGTAAATATTGTTTTTTTGGTAGATAGGAGAAATTACAAATAACTATTGAGACTTGCACATATAAGTGAATGTGTGGGGGTTCAAAATTCGTTTACGACATTGGGCTTTGTATATTTCAACATTTTATTAGTTGAGTCAAGACTTGTTGACGTAATATGCAAATATTCAATAGTGAAAAATGGAAAAAAAATCTCTCATCTATGATAAGGAACATGGTATAAGCTACAAAGCGAGGAAGCAAATAGTTGAACATGTGTAAACGCCGATTGTCAATCTTCTTAAATTTGTGAATTCGTATCATATATGCAATAGTATTTTTTTGTTCAAGGGTATATGCAATTTTTATTTCTTGTGAAAGCAAAATTTTATGTTCTTGAAATTATTTTTGCACAAATTTAAATATTCATTTTTTTGTAAATTTTTCTTCTTTTTATCTGAAGAAAATTAAGTCCATAAAATATTAAATTTTTTCTTTTGGATGTATCTGTTAGGAAATAAATCCACGACCGTTGTCTAAACCGACAACCAGAGAATTATCACTATGTGAAATTTTGTACAACATCTCTCACTCTCACCCCAATGCGCCAGTACACCCACACTCTCACAAAGCAAATATTTAAATTGAGTCAGATATAAGCTTAAAGTGCTCCTGAATGGTGCATCTAAAAACAATAAAACTAGGTTCAATATATAGCCTTGGTCTTCCCCTTGCTTCACTAAACTAAGCGATGTGGGACATAATCACCAATAACTAATATTTTTAAACCTCTCTTTATTCAAGAAACTTGACAATCAAACCCAACAATATCAAGAAATTCTGCTTTTGTGTTAATTATGAATTTTAACAAAGTATTGATTTTGTATAATTGTTCATAAGTTTTAGGTAAAAATTAAAACTTTGAAATTGTACAGAATTTCCTTAATATACTTTGTATCAAATTGCATAAACAAGCTTGTAATGATTGATTTATTTCTTGTTGCGTCGACGGAGAAACAGACCAATGTATTCGATTTTGCAACAAGTGTTAATGACGAGTAACATGCGGTGGTAGGTGAATTGAGAAGAGAGTGGTGATGGTTTGATGATGAATCAAATGTTGTTGTTTCAAGAATGAAGGAATACAAATCGAATGAAAGATGGGGAATGAGTGATGTCGACGAAGGCAATCCGAAATAGTGGTTAGTGGGATGGTGGGACGCGATGGAGTGCGGTGGTTGTAAAATGAAGTTGTGAAGGATTAACAAATAAGTTGGGATAAAAAAAAGGTGAATGTAATTTGGTACAAGCAAGTTTAGCCAAAATGTCATAATGCACTGTATGCGACGTATAAGCTTGCGCATGCTAGCCTAAGCCTGATTTTCAATCTAAGATTCAAATATCTTAATAGCCATTTTATTATGTGTAGTGTAACTGATCTTAGCTTCTTGTAATATAATTGGATCCAAATAGCGCATGCTTTTCATAAATATCTATTGAACGTTTTTCAAATCACACTTTCCTTCAAAAATCACGAAACTCTATTCACCTCCTCTAGATTCTGATACTTGATAGGCGGGTGCGTTTGATTTGTTAAAAAATGGAGGACAAGACAGAACAACTTCAGTTGTGCAGTGTTTAATTTGTAAAACTGTTTCAGGGACATGACAAACTGGAGGTAAGGGACATGATAAAAACTGAAATTTTTGTCACTCACCAAACCACATCACAACTTTTTGTCCCACATACAAGTTGTCTAAAACACCAAAATAGCATTTCGTCCCTCAAAAATCATATAAAACAAAAAATTATTCAATACCATAAAAATTTGTTCCGTGTTGTTCTGCCTTATGTTATGCTATTCTGTTTTGTATTGTTCTGTCCAGTACTTAATTTTTGCAAACCAAACGCATAGTGTAACATCATGAATTCCAAGTCTAATTCTCAAATTCCCATTCTTACCCTGAAGAGGGGGAATGAGAAAGAGGTTATTGTTTCTATAATGTGAATAGCCAAAAGTTACAAATATAAGAGTTACAAATGATCATTTAACATAATTAAACCAAAAACATCCTTAACTCTTAGGCACCCATCAATATATGTTAATTGTTGTATACTATGATGTCATAAATGATTGATTTTTGTAACCCACTAATCATTTCAGAAACTAATATTGACTTCATCATCTAACCTCTAAGTATTATTTATAGGATTCCATTCCCCTCAGAAGTTGAAATTTGTTGTTGACACATTTGGTTTGGCTGAGAAACACATGTAGAAGACGAAAATGCCCCTCGGTAGTTAACTGCCGAGAAATGCAAAAATCGGCTGCAGTTAACTCCCAAGGAAAACCTCGGCAGTTAATTGCTGATGCGTGTTGAACATAAACAGAAACAGAAACACATCAGTTTCAAAAACTTCTCCCAACTTCTCTCCAATTCTCACCAAAGCCATTTTCGCGAATTGCAAGCAAATCAAGAACACATTATCACAAGTAAGTTGTATCAATCATTTTAATGATAATGTTAGTTTGTTTAGGTTTAATTTTTTAAAAAAAATTAGAGTAGTTTGCATGTGGTTAGGGCTGATTTTAAAATTGACAATTTGATGATTGCATGTGTAGTTTATGAATTGATAAATGAATGTAGTTGTTGCCTATGCTGTTTAATGATGTTTAATGATAATGTGATTTTGAATGGTGGCAAATGAACACATTTTGAGTATGTTTGATACTTTGCACACAAAGTGTTTGATAAAATGCCTCAATGACAATTTCATTGATTATTTAGTTAGTTTAAGTTATGAGAATTATATTGAATGATGTTTAGGTTATGATGAAAATGATGCACACAAATCATATTAAAATGATGATTATATTGAATGGTTTTAAGTTTAGTTATGTTTATGTTTATTGAAATGTGAATGTTTATGTTTATGTTGAAATGATGATTATAATAATTATATTGAATGTTTATGTTTATATTGAAATGTGAAGGTTTTAATGTGAAGGTTATGTTGAGATGTGAATGATTATATTGAAATGTGAAGGTTTAGTTTAGATTTTATTGAAATGATGCACACAAAGTGTTTGATTAGGTTATGGAAATGATGTTAAATTTTTAATTGTTTGTGTAGGTATGTCTGAGCAGGACCCGATTGATCCATTTAAGATGATTGGTGGTAGGCGTGCTCAGACACAAAGCTACCAGAAGGAGAAGGAGAGGAGAAACGCACATATACCGAAGAGGGGAAGAGGTCGGAGTGGGGATGGTTCAGGGACTTCTCAGGCTACACAGCCTGAAGAGTCACAGGTTGTTGACCCGTATGAGGTGGAGTACCTGAATTATCAGGATCAGGTACACCACGATGTGACTGATGGTGGGTATGACCAGGATCATATACTAGAGCAGCAGCAGAGACCAGACGAGGATGACATTGCAGCAGCGGCTGCCCCAGCGGTGTTACCTTCGGAGCCTCCCTTTCCTGGTGGACCAGAAAATATATCTCTGCTGCATTCTTATGTCAATCATGTGGCATTGCCGCTTTGGTATAATTCAGATAACGTAAGTGTTATTTTTTCTACTTTTTTTCCTTAATGTTTAATTATTTTCTTTATATGTGTGTTTGTTTAAGTCTTTTCTTTATGTTTAATTATTTTCTTTATTTCAACTTTTATTATTTTTTTTATGTTTAATTATGATTTAAATTGGTTTTGTTATGTGTTTTTTTAAGTTTTACATGTGTTATGTCTTAGGTTAAAAATACGTGCGGCAATTTAAATTTGTGATTTTTATTTTTGCATGTGTTAAGTTTTATTTTGTTTAGTTAGATGTTTACATTTTTTAAACTATGTTTATTTTTCTATTATTTCAGGTTCGTAAGATGCGTGTTGTGAAAGCGATTAATCATGGGAATAAGATTTTGAGTCTCGGACTTCCAAACGAGCATCAGAGATGGTTTTGGGATCCGCTAAGGGAGAGCGGGTTACATGATTTGGTTTATCTGGGCTACGCCACTGTGCCTCATGCTTTGCTGATGACATTATGCGAGAGGTGGCATCCCGAGACTATCACTTTTCACATGCCCTAGGGGATATGACTGTGACTTTGGATGATGTCGCATGTCTTACGCATCTTCAGATTGAAGGGCGGATGTTGAGCCATGGGAAGAAGATGTTGAGACATGAGGCCTGTGCACTTTTGGTGAGGCACTTGGGTGTGTCGCAGACGGAGGCAGAGAAAATTTGTGGTACAAAGTATGGTGGGTACATTAGTTATCCAAAGCTGAAGGAATTATATACGAGGTACATTGGTAGGGCAAACATATTGGCGGATACAGAGGATCCAGAGGAGCTGGAGGAGTTGGGGAGGGTTAGGAAATTTTGTGTGAGGTGTTATCTTCTATATCTTGTAGGATGCTTGTTGTTTGGTGATAGAAGCAACAAACGCATCAAGTTGGTCTATCTGACGACCATGGAGGAGGGCTACGTGGGGATGCGTAATTATTCCTGGGGAGGGATGACACTAGCATACCTATACGCCGAGTTAGCTGAGGCCTGTTTGCCTAGAGACAGAGCTCTTGGGGGAAGTGTGACACTGTTCACTGTAAGAAACTTATTAATGTGAACCTTAACTTTTATTTTTTTGTTATATTTTTCGTGCGTGATAATTTATAAATGTGATTTGTTTGGTTTGTGCAGGCATGGTTTTTGGCGCATTTTCCTAAGTTTTTTAGTGTTGATCCCAACACCGACTATATTGAAAACTATCCGGTTGCGGCGAGGTGGAAGCTACAGAAGGGTCATGGAGAGGGGGTGACGTATTGCTCATTGCTTGATCGTATTCAGTTTGATGACGTATCCTGGAGGCCGTACGAAGAGCACAGGGAGATCTAGGGTTTTGAGGAGGTTTTCTGGTATTTAGGCTGGATTATGTGCAGTGTTCGTAGGGTGTACCGTCACTTGCCTGAGAGGGTTTTGAGGCAAACAGATACGTCCAGAGGGTCCTTAGACATCCGACGGATGCTGTAGAGCTGCTACCTCCTCAGATTGTGCATACATTCGTAGACTTCCGCACTCACACTCTTAAGGAGCCCGATTAGGGTGAGCCGGCAGGAGAGCAGACATGGCGGATGGCGAATGGCTATGTGCTATGCTACAGTACATTGTCTCACCCTCAGATTTTGCCACCTCTTCCAGGAGATCTTCCCAAGCCAGCAAATGAAGAGCAGATCATTGCACAACAGTTGGAACAGTACGAGGCGAGAGGCTCGCCTGATACCTATGACATGGTTAGTGCTGCTGTTGCCTACGCTGATGAACAGATGGGTCATGAGGAGGTCATGAGCCCTTAGCAGTGGTTTCAGGCTATGAGCCATGTTAGGGAGCAGATCGCGCCGATATTGGCCAGGAGGCGAGGCCAGAGGCCGAGGAGGCGGCAACAACAGCAACATCAGTAAGACCAGGATCAGCAGTAGGATTACTTGTAGTTGTTGTTTAGGCATTGTTGGTTTTAGGCTTTGTTAGTTTCATTTTCAAACTTTGGTGATTATTGTTCGTATTTGGTTAACATTATGTATTTTAAATGATGTTGGTACATTTTGATTTCATCTTGGTAATTTGTTATCGTGGTGCATTTTTACTTGAATCAAATGTTGATAATTTATAATTGTTGTTGATGTGAAAATATTGGAAT
>Ga0228710_1004598_pt1 | contig 21743 bp, 10 predicted proteins | sample MedpolnodulmetaG_FD_177995 | JGI IMG/M metagenome (GOLD analysis project Ga0228710, IMG submission 177995) | Root nodule microbial communities from Medicago polymorpha collected in Santa Monica, California, United States - pink nodules | ecosystem: Host-associated > Plants > Roots > Nodule...
CAAAAACGGTTCAGTTAGTAACTGCTCCACTAAGTATGGATCGGTTCAGAACTTTTATATATCAGTTCAGTTCAATATCAGTTCGGTTCAGTTCAGTTCAACAGTTTAGTGCAGTTTTTGGTTTTTTTGCCCACCCCTAATTATAAAGTTGAGATATAGGGATGAGCTTTTTTTATAGGCAAAGATGAAGTATCCGTTTTTGGTGATGTTTGATATTGTTTGCAATTTTTACAATCTTAGTGATCGGAATAATGAATCCACTGCCAGTGAAAAGAAGATCAAATGATGTTTGGTATAAGGAAAATGACATGGATACCACTTGTGCAAGTGTAATCATGTTGATAGTGTGTGGTAACAAAAGTGAATCTATATGGTAAGGATACGATTCATATATTGCAAGAAGCATGTGAGTTCAAATTTTACTAGTTACTACTATTCTGATTGAAACAAATTTTGATCAGATTTTAGGTACTTTTTTTTTTTTACCGATCTTCAACAGAATTGGAGGGTTTAGACAAAAATAAAATCTTACTATTCATTTTCTTGAAGAACAAGATATAAATTCTTTAATTTGCAAGTGTTTTTCTAGGCCGCTTTTCCCTTGCAAAAGTCATCTGAATTTTACTAATGCAAATAAAAATTTAAATCGTCAGTGGCTGAATTCCTGCTAACAAAATACTCCATAATGGAGTTGGACCAAATAGCATCATGTGTTCTAGGGACGTCACGACAATAATGGGTATCAAATGGCATAAATAGATGTGATCACCACCTTTTCTGTTTGATAAAAAAAAATCTAATATCTATGTGGATTTCTTTTAGAGGATTTTAATGTATTCGTGGGTATATTTCAATGGGTATCATATTTTATTTTAAAAAAAAGCATTTATATATATATATATAATCATTGTAATTATGTAGAATCTCTTTCTCATCTATCTATTTACAATAAATAGAAATTAGAAAATGAAATTAGGTTTTCTATTGCCAAATTTTCTTTTTGAGCACTCCGACACTAAAAGAAAATGTAGGATTTGCTACCAAAATATTACTGCCAACTAGGTAGCTAGGTAATCCCTATTAAAAACACCACTGTTTAACCAGAACACATATGTGAACCTATTAATATATATTTGGGCTCGTTTTTTTAGAATCATTACTTATACGATAAATTTTCACCAAATAAAAAAATAACATATCACGACAAAAAAGCCCTAACTCATTTGCATTCTTCATCACAATTCATCCCTAATTCATCGAATCTCTATGTCAAAATCAATTTACTTGCTTAATCAGAATTTGAATCCCTAAGTCAAAATTGTGAATAGTCTGATTCGTATATCTCACATCTGAATCGTGAATCGTCACTCACATATGAATCCCTAATTTTTTACTCGATCTCACATCTGAATTTTGAATAGCTCCATCAGAATCGGTTTTGTCGCTCATTCTCACCATCGATCCATGAGGATCTAAATTCGTATCACTCAGATTCGTGAATAGTTTAGTTTGTATTTGTTATCATTTCACATGACCTGTTTAACTAGATAAGATGAAAAAGATTGCTTTACTTGCATTGGGATGAAAAAGTTGTGTTGTGAGTTCTGTTGGAGTTCACTTTACATAAATAAAAACTATGTCTAATTTTTGCTTCAGATTATGTTTTTCCCATGTACACATTTTAATTGCTTGAACTGAATGTAGTGCCCAATAAATATACAATAATTTTCTTCCCCTAGATGACCGAACCAAATAATTCTACAGAAAAGCCATGTAAGATTTACTGTCTTCTTTGTTTTATTATGTATAGATTTCAGTATTTTTCTAGTGGAAAATTCGTGTGTTTAATTTGCTTAATGTACCATAAGTAAGCCATGTTTAAATTAATGTATGTACATTGAGTCGGCTTAAACATGTAAGTTGTTCTGAGTTATGATTACTTTGTTAGCTATTTCTTAATTGTCTAGTGTTGATTGTGTAGGTTCTTATTGTGTTTCCTTGTTTGTGTAGATTTAAGCTTTCTGTTGTGGCAATTAATTTTGAACTTCTTTTGGGTTCATCGACGACAATCTATGTGGTGCTGGCAGCATCCCTGCTATTGTCACTGTTTATGTGGAATGTGATCCGGCAAGGCTGGCACTCTTATGAATAAAACTAAAACAATGATATGTCCTTTATTTTTCCTACTTAATCGTTGTTCTTGGCAAATTGGATTGTGTTTCTAATATGAATAATCTCATGCATATAAGCTCAACTCTTGTTATAATATGAAGAATCTCTTGTATATAAGCCTACAAATCTGATTATATCGAATTGTCTAGAATACTCTTACCTTGAACCTATAATATTGATGACATCAAAGTCATTGCTTGAATTTGATTGGATCGAAACTAATTTGTTGACCTGAATCAAATGAACATTATACCAAGATGGGATAAAAAACACCGCACCAAGCCGAAAAATCAAAACGAATAATGTTGCACTAAAAAAGAAAACAAAAATACGTGAAGATCACTTATTTAAATAAAAGGAAGAAAAAACAATTTAGAGTGATTTAGGACAAAAAGATGCCCCTAATCCACCTCGTTTTTGTGGATGAACACCGAAAGAATAGAATAGAAAAAAGTTGGAGCAGCAGCTAGGTTTTGTGAAGCTGCGCATTTTTTCTTCTACTAAATTAGTATTAGTATTGTTATTACCATTAAGTACAAAAGGCCTTATTATAATATTATTTTTTTGTAGAAAAAGAGGGCCAAAGCCCTATTTTTTTAAGTCTCAATATGTGTTACTAAAGGAAAATTAAATTTGCAAATACAAAAAATTAAGCGCAAATAGGAAAATATTAGAGCCAAGCAACTACTTACAACAAATCAATAAAAGAAATGTAAGCAAAAGCCTGTTAAAAAACAACATAAAGCTATTTCGAAATGAAAAATAAACTCAAAAAAGTAAACCTCTAAAATAACCAGGGAGATATTTGATTCAGCATTAGAGGTGGTGTAGGCTGAGTCTAGCAAAGTTTTACAAGATCTAAGTCCGATTTGACAAAAAAGTTAAGACTTAAGTCTGATTAGTAGTCTGTTATAAATTTATTTTTTAGACTTCAGTTTCTCCTTTCGAAAGTTTGATGTAACATGTTTGCCTGTTTAAAAGTTGATTTCATATGAACGTATTAAAATACGTAAGATAATTCATGTTTAAATAGATTGACAAACTAGTAGACCAATGACATTAAACTCTCTTAAAATCTTCAAAATGACATTTAGAGAATTTGAATATATACGATATCATATTCTTTAACACGGCATTTAGAAAATTTGACTATGTACGATATCATATTCTTTAACACGGCATTTAAAGAATTTGACTACATACGATATCATATTCAATTACAATTTATAATAATACTTTTAAATGTACAAAATTTAATGTAGACTAATATATTTAAATTAATGAAAAAGTTAACAAATTTATAATTTTATCTAAAGCATAAAATTTAATAATAGTAGTAGTAAAAAATATATTCATATTTAGTTAAGTATGTTGACCTGATAGCATAGTTTTAAAAACCGAACCGGTGATCAACTCAGTAAGGTTACTGAGTCATTGGTTCAATGGTCGAACCACTGGATCAATGGTCAAACCGCATAACTAAACCGGATTGACCCCGAATGACTCGGACATATAACTCGATCTATATAAAAAATTATATTGGTATTAAATTATATTAAACCGGATAACTCGGTCTATAATTGTCTTAAAGAAAACATAAGGAAAAGAAACATATTTTGCATTATATGCTTGTTAATTAGTAAGTATTTTTCTTTTGAAGGAATTTATTAGTAAGTATTAAATGCTCTTATTTAAGGATATTTTTATATTATAAAAAATTGTGTTTAAATTCCTTTTAAATAAAATATGATTATATTTTTTAATCAAGAAAATGCCAATAAAAAACAAAATATGATTATATATGTTTATGCATGACTATTCTTTAAAAAAAAAAAGTATGACTATATGTATTTAATGAAATATCTGGGATATTTCTTTTACCTAGCATTTCAACGGTTCACACTTCAAGCTGGCCGTGATTTTTATTTAAAATTAAATGCATTGTACATATACATTTTAGATGAATTACAATCACAAAAGGAACTTGTGGCGTGTTGGTAAGGTAATTTCTTTGAAATAACTGTGCGCCTGTTCAAATCCCACATCCGCTATTTCTTGATAAATTTAATTCATTAAAAATCTTCTTAAACATCAAACCAGTTCAATTCGGAAAAATCACCGGTTTTGACCGAGTCATACCGGTTCATGCAGGTTTGACTGCATAACCGATCTAATAAGCAAATCGAACCGGCCACCCCACCGGTTCACGGGTCGAAAGACTTTTTAATTTCTTTGACCCCTGGTCAAACATTTTTAGCTATACCAAATTTTTAAAAAGCCTTAGCCTTACTTGATTAACAAAAAAATTGACATGACATAGACTAGGTCATAGGCCCCTATAGGTCGACGTAACCTATTCCCACCCATATTCGGTGTTGTTGTGTATTTTATGTAAATTTCTTAGGTCTTGTTGCGCGCGCGCGCGCACACACACATATATATATATAAACTAACTGTTATTGTCCCGTGAGCATAGCTCAGTTGGTAGGACAATGCATTATTATATGTAGGGGCTGGGGTTCGAACCTCAGACACCCCACTTATTCACCTTATAAGGTGAATTCTAGCCACTAGGCTACTTGACCAAAAAAAAAGTTAGTTTTTTTTTTGTGGTGTCAGAGTTTGAACCCTCAACCTTATATATATATATATATATATATATTATGCATTATCCCTACCAACTTACCTAAACTTACGATGACCGATAAAAGTTAGTTTATTCCATCCCAAGTTGTCTTTAGTAGTCCTTATTTTTTCCTAAGAAAAAAAAGTAATCCTTATTTTGTTACTAGTGAACCACTTAAAGCTTCTGAGATTTGATCATTCAAATGTTAAAATAAAAAAAAGTGTACCACTTAAAAGTAATCCACCTTAAAATCCATTTTCTGGTCCACTAACTTAGGGTAATAATTTCTTCGGTTTTTCCTTCCCATTATCGATTCCAAATGGATGTCTTATCTCACCAATGATGGTTATTCAAATATTCAAACAGATGGATGACCAATCGTTGTGTCTTTCCGTGTATTTTGAGTGTGACAATAGAGAGATTCTTGGATATTCTTCGATCAAAAGTTTGATGGTGCAACTGTGCTTATTGGTATTACTTTGTAAAGTTTTGAAGTTTAATTACACTTTTTGTCTTTTAAGTTTTACATTTGTACAACTTTAGTCCTCCAACTTTATAATAGACTATTTTGACCCCTAATATTTATCCACTTTTGGTCATGTACATTTTGACAATTTTTGACCAAACATGTGGTTAATTTTAATGACATGTTATCTTTATGTATTGGTCAAGATGACTCGTTGTCAGAACATGTATTTTAGTGTTTATAAAGTCATTCTAGCATTTTATTTTAAGATTTTAGAGGATTAGAGTTGAGTTACTAGTAATTACACTTTTTCGTTTTAACCAGCACATTGATCCGATCAAATTGGTGCTCTGTACAGTGACGGATCCAGAAATGTTGACTTGCGGGGGGACAAGATTTTATATGATAAATATTTATAGAAAATTTTTAGCAATACAAAAATGATATAATAATAACATCATTATCATTGAGCAAAATACTCAAAATTATAAACACTATCCTATTATATATTAGAAAAATTAAAGACCCGTCAACATCTACAAATTAAAATTGTTCCTTAAAAAAAAACATCTACAAATTAAAATTGTCCTTTACATGTCTTTATATTTAAAAAAATATGGTAGAAATTATTCAAAATTTCATCTCAAATGCATTTACACATTTGATTTTATAAAATTCACAACCAAAACTCTTTTTTATGTTATAAATTTCAATTTAACGGGATCAATCTATCATTTTAAGAGAGATCAATCATTAAAATATCAAAGATTTAATAAATATAACCGAAAGAGTAGTAGGGGCAGTTGCCCCAAACCACTCTACTATAGATCCGTGGCTGGCTCTGTGGATGTTACTAGTGTGTAAACCCTTGCGGAGCACGGGGTGCAAGGAGAATGTTTTTATTATTAAATAAAAAAATTATACTTATATCTTAGTGTTTTAAATTTAATATAAGATTTTAAGAGCATAAAAAAAACAAACATATTTTTTTGTTTTGTTTTGGGAATTGCTAACTTCAAAAAAAAAAAAAACATAAATAAGGATAAAACAAATTTTAATAATCATAGTTTAAGATGGTCTAATAATAAGAACAATAACATTAAAAAAGAGTGCATTGTGGCCAAACCATTCCTTCTCAATTATGCTTGACCTTCGTATTTCTTTTTCTTGTAACATAAAAATTCGTTTCTTGACATATTTTTATATGCAAAGTATTCATAAGTCTACGATAAACTTACGTCCTTAGTTAATTTTACATTAGTGTAGAGTTTTGTTGCTTTAAAGAATTAGATGAAAATACGCGTGAAAATAAGAATAAGAATATATGTAAAATTTTAATTCAGTATTCGTTCTACCAAAAGGTACCCCATTACATAAATTTATACGTTACATAAACAACAATTAATTACTGGTACTCTTGTAGTCTTATGATATCTACAGATTTTGACCAACATCTATCTAAATTTTCCCTGATATATCATTCATGTCGTCCAGTCTTAAAACAAAGAGGAAGACCAACCCACCAAAACTGCAGCATGTTGGACAAAAAATAAATAAGCATCGGAATAAAAAATCCTAATACATCATACGATCCTAATGTGTTATGCCATAGTTGCATACTAAGAGTATAAAAAGTCACTTAAAAAGGGATGGAAAAGAAAACTTACATCAAGGAATAAACTTGATTGTAAAACAAATAGAAAGAAAAAAGCTTATGATCTTTGACATGTAAATTTTATGCAACTTGTAAAGAATATCTGGAAACACATGACTTGTAGGTATCAACGGGAGGAGAAGAAAGGCATCAAAATCAGACTCCAAATATGATTCTTGGAATGTGAAATCCGCAAAAAAATAAAAACACAACATGAGAAATGTTTACCTCAACACAAGTGATAAACTAAAGAAGCATTTAGTAATAAAGTCATGATTAAAACATAAATATAGAAATGTCAACATATCCATAAATGTTTTACCGAAGCTCATGGAAAGAATTATCCTTTGTCATTGGCTGGTGTTCAGCGATGCTCTAGCAAGGTAAAGTTCATATCAAGCTTCAAATTCAAAGGATATTGAACATTCCAACTTGTAAAAATAATAATTTTAGAAAGATAAAAAGAAAAAATACACTGCAAAACTGTCTTCCGTGGTATTAGAAATTTTGATATCTGATTTGTAAAATAAATTCTAATAGGAGGCAGAACTCAAAGAAAATATATAAATTCAAAATTATGAGCTAACAAAATGAGAAAAAAATAATTATTTTGTAGTGGGGGAGACCTACAAAACAGAAACAGCTTACCTAAAAAATAATCATTTTCCTCTGCAAGTCCACAAAAAGCACCACAAAAAACAAATCAGAGAGAAAATCAAGGGAATCAACATAAAGAAGAGTCAATATAATCCATGCAAGGTAATTTTCGAATTTGATAGCATCAAAAGATATGTTGAATATATTTCACATATATCACATTAGAATATGATATTTTAGTCACTTTGTAAAATTTCATTAATCCTTGAAAAAGTATAAATTAGCTTACACATCTCATAAAAAGTGATATTTTAGTCACATTTAAGTCATTATAAAAAGTGATATTTTTCTAATTTTACCCTTGTCTTAAAGTAGTAAAGACATTAGTAAGGTGAGTTTAATGAGGGTAAACTTGGAATTGTGACATTTAATAAGTTCATTTTACTATACTTTTTCTTATATTTGAGACCACCAATTTTATTTTTTTATTTCTTACATTTGAGACCGGAGGGAGTAGATATTATTATTTGATGATACATTTGCCAAAAGATTAACATTTATATTTTTTTTCATCCAATCCTCCTTCCACCTTCACATCAAATCTCCTATTTTTACCCTCAACTTCCTTCTTATTCCAAATTTCTTAAGTTCAACATCCCCACGTAGGATCTTCATGTAATCACCACAGTGTGACATCACAAGAGTTAGGATAAAGTAAAATGAATGATTTAAGGTAAAATATGTATACTTTATAATTAAGTATCACGATGGACTACTCTTTAAAAACAGAAATATCACAGTTATTGCAAGTGGTAATAATATTATAAATCAAATTAATAGATAAATGCAAACATTAATTACACTTAATAAAAGCTGGGAATTTTTACGAAAAATATAAACTAGTCATTGCCAGCACCATATTCAAAAAGTAAATTCACCTCCTTGCACAGAAAATAAGAGACAAATAAATCCACCATATTCCCGCACACACAATTCAAAGTAATTAACGTATTCAGAAATAAGATTGTTGGCGTGAGAATCTTTCATCTCAACAAATAAACTCAAAAGATCATTCTAATACTAGAGTCAGATGATTTTTAGGGGTTCTTAATTGTTAGGTTTAAGGATACAAGCCCGCAATCAAAGATGCAAGAAGCATATGGACGTAAAAATAGTAAAATGCACAAATAAAGGGAAAAATATACGCACAAAGTGTGCAAAAGTGAAAACAAATAATATATATATTATAAATAGGTTGGAGTTGCAAACATTGTCGGTTTCAACATTGCTAGTAAGATGTTTATCCTATGAGAACATATGTGTTATTTAGTAGGCGTAGTTTTTTGAATGGAAATAAACTATCTTGCATGGTGTTATGAGGTTATTATTTACAGACTAAAAATAAACTGCCGGAACAATGTTTAAAAACAGTTTTAGAAAAAAAGGGTTTCAACTTCTAAAGAAATTTTCGGGATGAATTACGTACTAGGTCGCTCTCTTTAAGACTATTTGTAACACTGTCCAAATTTATGCAAGCAGACTAACAACCACATAGCCTCCAGGATAAAACAACTCACTCTAAACTGTATTGGATTTCCTACTGCACTGTAGGAACCGTTCTAGATATACACCCTCTATCTGGCACTTAGACCACTCAATATGTTACTAGACCACTATTACTTCCGAAAGGGACAACTAAAGGGACAAAAGTACCGAAGGGACAAAATTCCGAATGAACTTTTTTCGAAGGGACAAAAAAAATTAGAGGAGGAAAAGAATAGCTCATCAACACAAGCTAAAGGAGAAAGAAGAGAGAAAAACTCTTTGACAACTCAAGAGAGTTTTTGGCATGAGTAGAAGTGAGGAATGCGATCTCTATTTATAGGTTAGGAGCCAAAGATGAGTTTTAAATCCAACGGTCAAGATCATTTGACCGTTACAAAATTAATGGTTTGACATCCCCTCATAAATAAACAATAATTGAGAAAGTTGACATGAAATTTTTTTAATTCAAATTATAACACACCATGTGTTCGAACATAAACTAACTACTATATTGCATGGATGACAAGTTTTAAACCACCTAGAAAGTCCTTGACAAGTTCCCTCCAATCTTTTGAATTTTTAAGTTGATAACTTCCCAAGCATAGCCACCCATTTGAACTTCTCTTGCACTCTTTTACATATGGTAGTTATTTTTTTAACGATTTGGAACACTTTGAATCTGCAATTGTCTTCGGGGGTGTCTTTCTTCGAACTGCATTTATCTGGTTTTTGAGGAAAGCCTTCTTCGAGTATATATGCTTGGTTTGTGATACAACATGTTTTGAGTAACTGTGTTTGTAGTACAAATGACTTGGTTTAGACTACAACAAGCATTTGACAAATCTACATTAATTGTCACTTGACTATGGCTTATTAATTTACTCGAAATGTAATTTGAATTTTGGGTGTAATAGAGATGTATGCCAGTTATATATGTTTTGAATAGGAGTCCTACCTTGTCAGTTAAAGACATCACACCTAAAGAAGCATACATTGGTGTGAAACCCTTTGTACTTCATTTTAGAATGTTTAGAATTTTCTGAAAAGGAAGCTAGATGCAAAAAACATCAAGTACTAGCGTGTTCATCTTGGCATGCATGATGAATCTAAAGCTTATAAGTTGTATGATCCTAAAGACAAGAAGATAATAGTAAGTAGATATGTTGTGTTTGAAGAATCAAAGGGTTAGAATTGGAGTTGAAAGTCTCAGCAACAGTCAATTGATGGTGCTAGCAGTGATGGTGGGAGAAACTTCAATGAGAAACATAAAATACTTAATACTTCTGAAGAGGTTGAAACAAATGTTGAAAAAAAATAGTGAAAGTACTTAGTCATCAAATTATGAAAGTACCGATGATGATACTGAATCAGATAATGAGTTATACCACCCATCTATGTTAAAATTCAAAATCAAGTTAATTTACTTGGTTTATAATTGACTATATAAGTGAGAAATTACACATCAAATTATTGCCCACTCAAGTATAAACTTGTTGCAGCATATTCAACACTCTCCTAATGATGCAGTTGGGCTTATTACAAATACGCTAATACAAACACAAATATAGTTATATAAAAGACACAACGACAAAATCAACAGCAGCAACACGACTGTATCAACAATAGTTCATATCTGCATAAAAAAAATTAGAACTAATCATATCTTTGAGATGTTTAATTAAATGAAAATTAAGGATAATAAAGAACAATGAATAACAAACCAAGTAAATTAACTTGATTTTGATTTTTTTTTATGGATCTAACTACAGGAAAAAAATTCCAAATCCCACATTAAATTTGAGAAAAGATGGGATGAAAACAATTAGAGCGAAGACTCATTTTAATCCTTTATAATTTTCTTGCGGACCAATTTAGTTTATGACAAACCTAAAATAAAAAATAGTCTCTACCATTTTTATATCAACGGCAAATTAGTCTCTAATTCACTATAACATAGAAACAAATTTGTGTCCGGTATGATAATACGAGAGTCTACTTTGAGTTGAATTTTATTTTTGTCAAGACTAAATGTGCTTGCGAAAATTGTGAAGTACCAAAATGAATTTTAACTCATAATTAATAAAGAATGACATTATTCATTTTAGAAGTCTATTTAACAAGAATGACTTGAACCATATAAAAAACACAATATAATATCACAAATTTATTCATTTGAATCACCCACCAAATTACTCAAAGACCAAATCCAATAATCATGGGCATGAAATAGTGTATTTAAAATAACACAAATCACATATTCAAAAGAGATAAAGTTGAAAATAAAGTTTATGAAGAGAGATACTCTCACCTTACAATTACCTTCAAGAAAAGTGTTGTCCATCATGGAAGATGTGAAGCCGGTTTTGCTTTAGGTTGATAGAATTGGTATGATGTTTCAAACCTCAAATTACAGCTTGGTCTAACAATTCTAGCACCAATCCTATTGCTACAACATCTTGAAACTTCAGCAATAGATTGAAGCAAACGATCATCACACTGTGGACCAGACAAGTCAGGTGTACACTGAACAAGACCATATATTATTTGATTACTACTGGGACCCGGCAATGTTCCAACAACATACTTACGATGTGAGTCACCATTTATAGCCTTGCTTCTTAAATCATTCAACAGTTGTTTTACCAAGATATTAAATTGATCTGCCATTGTTGCATTATTCAAGTTCCATGCAAAATAAGCAGGTCCAATTTCGTTTAGACCCATTATCGAACGGTCTGAATAACGTAACATACATTTCTCATCCTCATACCATCCAATTGCTTCTTTTTTATTTGGACATGCTTGTGTGAGATTGAATCTGGAACCAACTAGACATTTGCGACAATCATCAGGATTAATGTCTCCTCTACATATTCCAATGACGTTTACTTTGTCATTGTTTTGGCCATTGTTGGTGTTGTAGAAACCGTAGTCAATTTTTGAGTTGTAAGTGAGGGAGATAAGAGCAATTCTGAGGCTGTTGTGGTACGAATCACCGGTTATGTAGTTACCTCTATCGTTATTTTGGTCGCAAAAGTAGTGGAATTTTTGGTCGTTGTTGTCTGCTTGGGGTTTAGATGTGAAAAGGATAATTATGAGAAAGAGAAAGGAAAGTGGGCTTAAAGAGAGAATAGGCATATTGATTGTACTTAAGGAAACGATTCGTAGGATGATTGAAGGTTTAGACATATGAATGAACTTTTATAGGCAAAGATGAGGTGTGCTTTCTTGGTCGTGTTTAATATAATTTGCAATTTATTTTATATAACATTTTAAAGGTCAAATACCTTCGGTTGTCCTTTAAGTTGATGTTTATAAGAAATTAGTCTTTTATTTATTTTTTTGGTTACAAATTAGCCCTTTTAAGTTTTTTGCTACAAATTAGTTCTTTAAGTTTTTTAAATTAGTTATTTTCTAACTTAAAGGACCAATTTAAATCAATGAATCCATTCTGAAAAGCGGAACGGGAATCTTGTTTCTTCTAGGTTGGGGGGGAATGGCAAGGACTTTGCAAGCTGGATTGAGTTAGTAGTGGTAATTTTTTTTAATCCAATTAATAAGAGTGTGAATCATAACCAACGAAAATTGAGTTTAGCAGAAAGGATGATAAAACAGACGGATTGAGCCTATTAGCTTGCCGTATTTAACTGTAATTTAAAATGGAGCGAGGTGAAGTTTTGAGTTTGACAACTCAAGTTGCTCCGTTTCACTTAGTCTGTTGAAAATGAGTGAACCAACATCATGCTCATATGCAAGTCAATGCAAATACGTACCACATGAATTAACAACTATCAACTAGACCACTTGTCTTTATGAACAAATAAGATTGCCTTTAGATTAATTTTCTTATACATAACATTATGAGAAAAAGCTTTGAACTCAAACATAAAAAATATGTATAGGCTGATCGTAGCGATGGCGTGGCCGCAACAATTGAAGAAGATAAGAACTCGTCAAAATCACGAACAAAAAAGACATGAACGATGATTACGACACTATGTTGATCTATGTCTCACTTCTCTATGTCTCCCACACACATAAGATTTTGGTGATAAAAAATAAAATTAAACCTATAAAACAATCACTTGATACAAAAAATATAGCTTATGGCAGCATAGAGCCACCCTTAAAAAACATTTATATTCCAAATAAAACAAAATAAATCATTTTCAATAATAATTTTACATGCTTTCAGTAAATAAAAATCATGATTATGTGCACAGAAAAGCATTCCGATGAGGTCAATAAAAATGATTTTTTTTTAAGAGAATAAAAATAAATTTGTTCCATCACAAGTTGTCCTTTAATAATCCTTAATTGATTGCCAGTGCACCACTTGAAAGTGATCCACCTCAAAAATCCATTTTCTTGGCCACTAGCTTAGGGTAATAATTTTTTGGCTCTTCCCATTATCGATTTCAAGTTAATGGATAGCTTATCTCACCAATGTTCAGACAGATGACCAAGACAGATGACCAATAGTTGTGTCTTTCTGTCTATTTTGAGTGTCACAATTGAGACAATGTTGGATATTCTTTGTCATACCCTAAATTTTGACCATTTATTGTCTTTATTCATCCTTTAAGTAGTTAAAACTTTCTTTTCATTCGTATTTCAAACAGTTAAAAAGATTTATTCGTATTTTTGTTCGTGTTTTAAGCAGATAAAACTTTTTAATCGAATTTTAAGTAATTGAAAATTTTCATTCGTATTTTAGTTATTTAAATTTTTTTTACTCGTATTTTAAATAGTTGAAGTTTTTACTCGTAATTTAATCAGTTAAAAAGTCTTTCCTTCGTATTCTCAAAGCCGAGTGATTTTGTCGTCTCAAACGAAATTTCGGTAGAGAGGTATTTTAAAATACCTCATTTGGTTAACGAAAGGGATAATTTTAATTACTATTTATTACTTTTTGTTATCCTCTTAATATTCTCTTTTTTATTAGTTTATTTTAGTTTTCTATTATTTTTTATTTTCGATTTTATTTATATTTTATTTCATTATGATTCTTTTTTTTTATTCTTTTAAGCTTTTTTAATTATTTTAATGTCAAAGAGTCTTTTAGTCATTAGTCATGTACACATGTTATCATCCTATTGGTCTTTAAAGCATCCAAAGTTGTCCAGATTTTTTTCTTTCTCCCTAAGTTTGTCCAGGTGTCACAAATTTATTGGTCCAAAGTCTCAAAACCCTAGTTTTCCACCTATAAATAGTGTCATTTATGACACTGTTCAGAAGAGAGAGAAAACGCGTCAGAAATCTGTCCAATCAATCACACAAACACCAATTCTCTTCTCTCTCATCAACTTTTCAGATCAAAACCGTAAAAAATCACAAAAAAAAAGATGAACACATGAAGTTCATCACAAACAACTTATAAACAAATCTCCAGAATCATAATTCCGGATCCATCAATATTCCCACAACATCACCAAAATCGACTTTGAAGCAAGGTAGAAAAGAAGAACCGAAATCGACATAACAACAACGAATCCGAATCTGTTCATCATCAACGTCGTTTTCGATCCGTTTGTTTTTGGTTCAAGCTCACAAACAACACGACAGAGTCGCGAAATCGAGAGAAGAAGAAGAATTCGAAGTTTTCCGTTGTATTTTCTCGTTTTCTCCGTTCATAAACAGAGGTACATCTCCACCACCGTTTTTTCCTTTCGTTTTTCTAAATGTTGACGAAAATAAAAGAGTAGATCTAGGTTTCTTGTGGGTTTTTTGGTAAAAATATTAGCGGATCTGAGCAGAGGAAGAAGAGACGAGTGGAATGGTGTAAAAAATTTCGAAAAAAATTATAAAAAAAAGGTCGACCACCGCGTCGGAGCTACTCTGACCACCGCACCTTCTTCTCTCAGGCGAACTGTTTTAAAGAGAGAGGGGAGAACTTCTCTCTCTAAGTTTAACTTAGAGAGAGAAGTGTTTGAGTTTATGTTGTTTTTTTTTTTTTTATGAATATCGAATTTATAGTATTTTTTTTGTTACTACTGTGCATTTGGCCCCATGGAATTCGGTGTGTGCTTTCAGGATTTAGGCCGTTAGATCTGTGATCTAACGGTCAAGGATGAACCTGTTTCGGATCCAGTGTTCTTTTATTTTTGTGTTATTATACTCCTGTCTGTTTGAACCGTCAGATCGTAGATCTGACGGTTCTTGTTTTACAAAATGGTTTAACATGTACAAAGAGACGGCATAGACCACCAATAATGAAAATCAAAAGCAAAATCCAGCTTATGTGTCTTTAGCCACCACCAAGAATGAAGTTTAATACTATCGACAAGTTGATCCTTAGAAGAGATGTTGTTGAAAATTTTCGAGTTTCTCTCCTTCCAAATGACCCAAAGACATGTCCTCTACACCACCTGAAAACCAGAGCAAATGCTCTTCCTCAAAGCATGCACGCCAAAAAGTTGTTGTGCGTGACAACCAATATATGATGGAACAACGATAATTATACCCAACCAGAAAGGAACGTAGTTAATTTACTTGGTTTGTAGTTGACTATATAAGTGAGAAATTACCTCATCAAATTATTACCCACTCAAGTATAAACTTGTTGCATCATATACAACACTCTCTTAACGACGCAGTTGTACTTATTACAAATACGCTAAAGCAAACAGAAATATAATTATATAAAAGAAGCAATGACAAAATCAGCATCAACAACACGACTGTATCAACAATAGTTCTCAATGTGTTTATTTTATCTGCATAAAAAAGAATAGAACTAATCATATCGGTGAGATATTTAATTAAATGGAAAATTAGTAAAGAGTGGCGTTTATATTTTACAAATCTGCTTACTAAGAATAACTTAAACCAAATATATAAATATAATATATTATCGAAATTCATTCATTTGAATCGCCGACCAAATTACCGGAAGACCAAACCCAAAAATCATGGCATTAAAAAGTGTATTGGAAATAACACAAATCACATATTCAAAAGAGATAAAGCTGAAGAAAAGTTTATGAAGAGAGATCCTCTCACCTTAAAATTACGTTCGAGAAAAGTGTTGTTGATCATGGGAGTTGGGAAGCCAGTTTTGGTTTGGGTTGATAGAATTGATATGAAGTTGCAAACCTCAAATAACAGCTTGGTCTAATCATTCTAGCACTACTCCTATTGCTAAATCTTGAAATTCCAGCAATAGATTGAAGCAAACAATCATCACACTGTGGACCAGACAAGTCAGGGGTACACTGAACAAGACCATATATTGTTTCACCACTACTTTGTTGAATAGGTGATTGATTATTGCTAGGACCCGGCAATGTTCCAACAACATACTTACTATGTGAGTCACCATTTATAGCCTTGCTTCTTAAATCATTCAAAAGTTGTTTTACTAAGATACTAAATTGATCTGGCATTGTTGCATTGTTCGAGTTCCTCATAGCATAAGCAGGTCCAGTTTCGTTTAGGCCTAATATTGAACGGTCTGAATAACGTAACATGCATTTCTCATCCTCGTACCATCCAATTGCTTCTTTTTTGTTTGGACATGCTTCTGTGAGATTGAATCTGGAACCAATTAGGCATTTGCGACAGTCTTGAGGATTAATGTCTCCTCTACATATTCCAATGACGTTTACTTTGTCATTGTTTTGGCCATAGTTGGTGTTGTAGAAACCGTAGTCAATTTTTGAGTTGAAAGTGAGGTAGATAAAAGCGATTTTGAGGTTGTTGTGGTAGGTACTACCGGTTATGTAGTCACCTCTATCGTTACATTGGTCACAAAAGTAGTGGAATTTTTGGTCGTTTTTGTATGCTTGGGCTTTAGATGTGAAAAGGATAATTATGAGAAAGAGAAAGAGAAGTGGGGTTAAAGAGAGAATAGACATATTGATTGTACTTACGGAAACAATTAGTCAGATGATCGAATGTTTTGACATACGAATGGACTTTTATAGGCAAATATGAAGTGTCCTTTCTTGGCCATGTTTTATATAATTTGCAATTATTTTTATAACATTTTAAGGTCAAATACCTCATGTTATCCTTTAAGTTGGATATTTATAACAAATTAGTCCCTTAATATTTTTTTTGTTACAATTTGTTTTAAATTAGACCTTTAAGTGCTTTGTTACAAATTAGTTTTTTAAATTAGTCATTTTCTAACTTAAAGTAATGAATCCATTGCAAAAATCAGATCGTGAATCTTGTTTCTTTTAGGTTGGGAAATTGACACGTACTTTGCAAGCTGGATTGAGTTAGTAGTGGTAAAAAAAGTTAATCCAATTAATAAGAGTGCGATTCATAACCAACAGAAATTGAGTTTAGCGGAGGGATGATAAAACAGATGGATTGAGCCTATTAGCGTGCCGTATTTAACCATAATTTTAAATATGAAGCGAGGTGAAGTTTTGAGCTTGACAACTCAAGTTGACCCGTTTCACTTAGTCTGTTGAAAAAGATTGAACCAACATCATGTTCATATGCAAATACGTACCACATGGATTAACATCCATCAAGTAGACCACTTGTCTTTATGAACATAACATTACCCTTAACATCATGAGAAAAAGCCTTGAACTCAAACATATATACTGATACATAAAAAATATGCGTAGGCTGATCGAAGTGATGGACCGTAACAATCAGAGAAGATAAAAACTCATTATAATCACGAACGTAGAAGATGTGAATGATGATGACGACACTAAGTTGGACTATGTCTCACACACATATAATATTTAGGTGATGAAAAATAAAATTAAACGTATAAACAATCACTTAATAAAAAAATAGAGCGGTTATGGCACCATAGAACCACCACCCTTAAAAAACAATTTTATTTCAAATAAAACAAAATAAAACATTTTCAATAATAATTTTACATGCTTTCAATAAATAAAAATCATGATTATGTGCACAGAAAAGTATTCCTATGATATCAATAAAAATGATTTTGTTTAAGACAATAAAAATGAATCTGTTCCATCGTAAGTTGTCCTTTAATAATCCTTAGTAATTGACTGCCAATGCACCACTTGAAAGTGATCCACCTCAAAAATCCATTTTCTTGGCCACTAGCTTAGGGTAATAATTTTTTGGTTCTTCCCATTATCGATTTCAAGTTAATGGATAGCTTACCTCACCAATGTTCAAACAGATGACCAATAATTGTCTTTCTGTGTATTGAGTGTCACAGTTGAGACATTGTTGGATATTCTTCCACCAAAAGTTTGATAGTGCAGTGCAACTGTGCTTGTTGATAGTACTTGATATGTCCGGTGAGAACGGTTGAGTGGCAACGACGACATAGAATGCTTCAGTGTAACGGTAACCGTTTTCGGCGCGGTGGCGATGATTCTTCGCGGTGAAACGAAAACTGATGCAGGCACGTTAGCACTCTGACGCTCAAGTCAGTAATGGAACTGAGAAAGAGTGTATAAGAAGTGTTGTGAAAAGTGAGAATGTACCTTGAGGGTGAAACAAGTTCGCCCTTATATAGGCATGTGTTGGTCATAACCTTCTCTGGGTTATGCGGTGTGTGATTAGGGACGGAGGAGGACACATGTAAATTGATCCTCGTGCGGATTCTTTATATTTTATTTGTAACAGTTAATTAAGTTCTTTATTTTTTTGTCCTGTTCAAATACTTTATCTTATTTAATTTATTTGTAACATTTGAGTCTTTTATATTATTATTTTTTGTTCGGTTAAAATTCTTTATCAATTTAAACGTGTACAAGTTAGTCATTTCTTCATTTTTTTTTATTAAAAAAAGCATTGAGGGAGCTTGCCACATATGATTAATAGTAATAGTTTTTATTATAAATAATTTTTAACGTTAAAGAAAACTCTGAAAAAAGAAATATTTATCAGCCTCATCAAAGTTTTTTAAAGAAAATGAAAAAAATGAATAATTTGCAACTATTTCAAGTGATAAAGGATTTAAATGAAAAAAAAAAAAAAAATAAAGTACTCAAATGTTAGAAATAAATTAGATAAAGGAACCTAGAGTAATGTTACCGACAAATTTTGTATTGTTAAGTTAGTTTTCACAGTGCGATGGATAAATTCCACCATTAAATTAAATGAGATATTATGTGATTTCTATTCAATTGTGTAAAAGATATTTGTACTTGATGTAAAATTATTTTGCTTGTGCATGTTAGACGACCTGAGTCTACTTCAAATTTTTTATTTGATTACACGGTTACATTGTATATTCTTAAACAAGCACATATAATAACGAGCACAGCAGCAGCAACAACAACGGGATCATATCCACTTCAGTTCTTGACGACATATTGTTCTTACCTGCAAAAACCACAATCAATATCTAGTGATGCATTTAATGGATAATTTATTAATTAGAATAAAAAAGAGTAATAAAGTTGCTAGAAAATCAATTTCAAGCTAAATAAAAATATACCAAGAATGTTTGGACAATTACCTTGGTCAGGGGAATGAGGTGATGCCGATGGTATTGGTGATAGAGGTTGCTGTGACGGTGAATCTGCCATAGTTTGATAGAACTGAAATGAAGTTTCAAACCTCAAATTACAACTGGGTCTAATTATTCTAGCACCAGTCCTATTTTTACAACATCTTGAAATTTCTGTAATAGACTCATTCAAGCAATTAGCACATTGTGAACCAGACAAATCAGGTGTACACTGAGCAAGACCATATATAGTTTTATTATCTATACCAACAATCTCACTTTCTGTAGCAAATTTACGACTAGAGTCACCTGCAGCAGCATCAATTTTAAGTATATGCAACAAATTTTCAACTGCTTCATTAAACGCGTCTAACGAAGTTGCATTTTGTAAGCTCCATGCAAAATACGCAGGTCCAATTTCATTGAGGCTAAATATTGAACGGTCTGAGTAATGCAACATGCATTTTTCATCCTCGTACCAACCAATTGCTTCCTTTTTGTTTGGACAAAGTTGTGTGAGATTTGCTTTGGATTTGTTGAGGCAGTTACGACAATCGTTAGGTTTGAGATCTCCTCTACATAAACCAATGGCTGTGATTCTGTTTGTGTTTTCGCCGAATGAGAAATTGTAGAAACCATAATTGATTTGTGTGTTGGAAATGAGAGTGGATAAAAGTGTGTTGAGGTTTGTTTCGTAGGTGCTGTTTGTTGTGTAGTTACCTCTCTCGTTGTTGTGATCACAGAAATAGTGAAAGTTTTGTGGGTTGTTATTGGCTTTGGCTTGATTAGTAAAAATGATGAATATGAGTAGGAGATTAATAAGTGGAAAATATTGCCCTGAAAAAGGAACAGCCATGGTTGTTTGTGCTTAAAGAATGAATAATCTCATTGAGTTAGAAATTTGGGTATGGATTTTTGTTTAAAAAGAAATAGAGGATGTGTTTGAAAAATGGGACCACTGGTCCACTACTATAGTGCGTGACTTTGCATTTCTAAATGATGTTTCATGTGTGGGACATACATTAGAGAAATTCTTGAACACCCGCGTGCATGATTTTTCAAACCATTATGAAGAGACAATGGTTTACCACAAATGCCACTTTATGTGGTGGTCTTACAAGGGGAGCCTTTGGAGATGCTCTCTCCGGAAGAACATATAACAATAATGGTGCCGAAAGAAGGAGGAGGTATGGTCGACTGAACCAACAAGTCACTATTCTTTAACCTCTTTTCCTTGTTCTTTGACAGATCACACGTGTGCTTTAGTCGATGAACACTGTCGGGGAGGGTGTCGATGAGAAGTTGTGGCGGTGGTTGGAGGCGATTGATGAGAAGAGATTTGTTACACGGTGGAAAGTCTTTGTGTGTGAAGTAGAGATTTGAGATCAGAACTGAAAGTGTGTGATTTGGGTTGGTTTTTAGGGTGTTTTGATTCTGCGAAAGAAACCCTATGCCTCCTTTCTGGACTGACTATTCTATTGCGAGATGTTCTTTGAAGGCCATTTCACTTATATATTGTTACACATCTACTTTTCCATTTAATAGGAGACTTATAACTCACTTGACATGTCAACACATGTGTTAGACACTTTAATCTCGTAAGTTACAAACGTTAGATCAAAGTGTCAAATGTTTATAACTTAAATCACCAACATAGACCAGGAAAAAAAACTAAAGGGACCAATTTGTATGTAACATTTATAACTCAGTAGACTAAAATATAATGAAAAAACATAAGGAATCAAATTGAAACCTAAAGATAATATTAAAGTAAAAAAATATAATTTAAGCTAAATGAATTATTATCTTTATTAACTAGTTAATTACATAAGTTATATCTTAATAATTATTTTACACAATAAAGAATATATATACAAATATTTTACATAATCATCTAATATGTTGTCACTTTGATTAATGATTTTAATATACATGACATATTAATTAATCTAACACATCTCAAACTCAACGAAAAGAAATTTTATAGACCAAAAGAGGGTGATGCTAGCATTACTCTTAGTGATTTACTCATAAAAGAGAGAAGGTATCACCCTTATGAACGAAATTTATCGAGGGTATGGATCAGTATTTGAAGCTTGGTTAATCGATTCACCCGATGTTGTTGAACCTATATTGCCAGCCCATAACTCCATGTCCTGTAGGCTTCTAGTTCCACTTCCATAAAAATAGGCAGGTTTTGAAGGTATTGAGAGAGTGAGAGAATAACTATTAAGCATGAGTGCAACAGCAGCCATGGTTGGTCTGTCAACTACAT
>Ga0228710_1004599_pt1 | contig 21739 bp, 11 predicted proteins | sample MedpolnodulmetaG_FD_177995 | JGI IMG/M metagenome (GOLD analysis project Ga0228710, IMG submission 177995) | Root nodule microbial communities from Medicago polymorpha collected in Santa Monica, California, United States - pink nodules | ecosystem: Host-associated > Plants > Roots > Nodule...
GGTGACAAATTATAACATTAGGGTTTCAAATTTATATATTTGGGGAAGAAAGACCCGTTAAAGAGAAAGAGCCGTTGGGAATTTTCTGAAAATCAATCAATTTGGTCCTTGGCAATTTTCTGAAAATTCATCAATTTGGTCATTGGAAATTTTCTGTAAATCAATCAATTTGGTCCCTGCTTACGTGGCATCTGACGTGTTAAGCCTTGTAAGAGGTTAACGTTACACGTCACCTCCGTTAACAAACCAACTTAACAGAGGGACCATTTTGATGGACGTCTGTAAAATTCAGGGACTAAATAGCTATTTCGCAAAATTCAGGGACGAATTTGGCCGATGCGTTAAAATTTAAGGACGAAATTGAGGTATTAGTCAAGAAAATACTAACAAATGTTCTAAAACACTCTTAATTTAGAATCTTTAAATAGTAGTGTTCCATAAGTTTTTAGAATTTATTTTTTAATATATCATCTTTTTGGCTTATGAGAAAAAAATGTATGGTCTTAGTTGTTGGCACGTGCAACACGATGACTAGGGAGCACGAGATCTGAAATTAGAAAGCCTGATACAATTTTGGTACAAGAAAAAAAGACAAACGTAAAAACATAACCGTGCATGAATAACCTTGTGACCTTGTCTAGTCCGGTTCACCATTCAATCATGATTTTGACCTGCAAAATAGTGACAACGAAATTAAATTGTACCAGAGAGAAATATTAACGTATTAAGTTTATGAGAGGTGCTATTCCTCACGACAAAAAACAACCTGTGTTTTTCACAAGACAGTTGAACTGTTGGATTGGATTTTGATGTGTCTGGTACTGACAGATGAAGGCAACGATAACAGTGTTGTGTTTCGAGATGATGTTGATGTAGTCTTAGCGGTGGAACGGAGGGTGTCTGTAGACACGTTAGCACTCCAACGTTCAAGTCAGTGTATGAAATGAGGTTGAATGTGTAAAAGTACGTGGAAAATGAATCGTACCTTGAGGGTGACACGGAATCACCCTTATATATAGGAGAAGGAGGCGCTAACGACTTCCATGAAGTGTGGCGCATCATCAGACAGCCGTTGGAGGCCGCGTGTACGGTGTAGGAAGCGCGGGAGCGTGCTTCAGTGAGGTGGTGTTCACTATTATTCACGTGCTCACACAATACACGGCGCCCTTGGTCTGAAGTGTTTTGTCCACATGTCGTAATTGGATTGGCCTTTTTGCCGGTTCAGAATAGATTCTATTTAGTAATTGGAGTACACAGTCGATGGGTGGGATAAAATAGGAAAATATGCAGGAGGATAACTGTCCACAAGCATTGGGATGTTCTCTGCCCTGACAACAATCAGGGCCTTAAACCTTTAGAGTCAACGGTTGGTGGTTGGAAAACAAGGGATTGAAACCATTTATTAGAGAATGTTTCGAGTTATGAGGGAAACTTGGGAGATGCATCACATTGCGTTAAGAACAAATATAAAGATAATACGACATCATTCATCTTTACCCAAAACTTAAAATTGTGCATCTTTTCCCTATTTTTATATGTAATTGGAGAGTAAGCAATCACTGAGAAACAAAAGAAAAATTCACTTTGAGAATTCACGAATGGAAACAGAAGCGTGCCTTTTTGAGTTAGAACAAATCACTATTCTATTGTCTAAACAGAAGCGTGCGAATTTGAATTTCTCTTAGAGTGTGTTTGGATGAGGTAATTGGGAAATTTTAAAGAATTTAAAATTCTACGCAATTTAAATGATTCAATTAAATTCCTTTCATTTCTCAATACTTTTGTTTGGTGGAGTAATAAAAAAATTCAATGTCATCATTTTTGAGGAACTCTTATAAATTTTAATTTTTTTGGGCCAAATTTGAAAATTGAAATTAGGGGTCAATTTGTAAATTTCAAAAAATTAGAGGGGTTAAATTATAATTTTTGAAAATTTGAGGGGTCAATTTATAATTTTTTGAAAATTTATTGGTGTCAAATTGAAAAAGTTGAGGACCAAATTGCAAAATTTGAAAGATTATAACAATGAAGAATTTGAAAATTCTTACCTTTTAGGTGTCATTTGAAATTATCTAAATTTAACTTGAACAAAATACTTTATAAATTTTCATCATTTTGAAAATTCTTCAAATTATTATCCGAATAATGGAATTCACCTCAAAGTATTTGAATTTTCTCATAACATTACATTCCATCAAAACATTCCCCTATCCAAACACACTCAACGAATTCAATTAGAGATCATTATGGGATTTTGCATGGCAAAAACCAAAGCTGGAACTGTTAGGAAACTACGCAAAATTTCCCCATAGTCAGATTAAGTGGAAGTGAAATAAATGCGGAATAATAACACACAAAATTGTTAATGAAGTTCGGCCAATAATGCATACTCTCCTAACTGCTGCAGATCTCTTTAATAAAGAGGGAAATATATGTGTTTACAAACACTCACAAAATCTCACTACCCACAACCCAATTATACCCAAGAATTTTCTCTAAAATTCTCACACTGAGTTTTTCTCTAACTCTCTATTGATGTAATTCATTCACTTGTGTTGTTGTGTTTTTTACTATTTCACCAAAACTTACCATGCTTTCAAACTTGGTTCTGACACAATTTAAAATTACCACCATATGCTACTATTCATATAGCATGCTAGTAAATCAAATTACTTGAGAAAATCTTTCGGTGCATTTACTATGGTATGTATATTACACAAGTCATTGTTGATACGATAACTCAATACTTATTTTTTGATAGAAAAACGTGGAGTAGAACCCAATAATTAAATTATTTACCACCTCATAGGTCAGAATAAATATTTATTGATCAGAAACAATATTTAAGCCTTTTAGACTAGTCCAAATCATGGCCATCATTATATTACACGATCCCACGAGGCAAACAAAACCAAATAAATAGTTTCCATTATAATCAAGACACACACACCCTACAAACTTCTTTAACTCCATGGTTAGTCAGCACACCATCCTCATTCAACTTGATCCTACCAAAAGTAGGAGAAACCTGAGAATGAATCCTCTCAATTGTTTTTTTTTTATCCTCATGTCTTTATGTGTTGATAATCTCATCATTGAATGGAAAAAATAAAAGATTTATTTTTAAAATAAAAAACAAGAGTAAAAAAAGTTTAATGGTGAAATCAATATCAATTAAAAGACATGAGAGAAAAACAATTGTCACGATTCATTCTTAAGGAACCCACATAGGAGAGGAAATGTTGTTAATATCAACTTTATTCGAACACATTCACACAAATTGAACAAAATAAAATAAAAAGAGTTCAATAATGTGTATTTTAAAAATAATTAAATGATAAATTATGTATATGTACCTTGATATGTTTGGTGTGGTTCTTCAATATGTGGTTCTTGTCGCGGTGGTGCGTGACGTTCCGACATAGAGGAGAGCAAGCTTCTACGACAAAGGAGAATGGTGTCTGCAGATACGTTAACACTCCAACGCTCAAGTCACTATATGAAAGATGTGAATTTTTTGCGAAAATGGGTGAATGAATTGTACTTGGAGCATGACACTGAATCATGCTTATATAGACGAGGAGGTTGATAACTGCCTCTGGAATTTGCAGCGTGAGTTACGAAGGCCGTTAGAGATAGCTTCAACAACCAAGATTCAATCCGAACGTGCTCTTGTGCGGTAAGCCGCACATGGCTTCACGTGCACCTTCACATACCTAAATGATGTAGGTCTCGGCTTGTTGGGCCATTCTTATTGAGCATTATGTCGGTTCAGAACATACCTAAATGATTTATTTTAACAAGTATACCTGAATAATTTTTATTTAGAACTGTGACCATAAAAATATTTCTCCATTGAATGATATGTCAAAAAAAGATGCTTACAAATTTGATTTGTCTTTTGCAACTAAAACACAAAATGTCCCTGCGAAAACATTCTGATATGAGTGAGACAAAGGGACAAAGAAGAGAAAGGAGAGTTTTGTAAGTAGCCAAACGAAAAATCTTGTTGTTGACGTTAGGGTAGATCGTGGTTCAGTTTCATCCTCCTCAACTAGTCACCACTCACCACCAGCAAATCTGTTTTTCACGTACATTTAGGAGTACTAACAATTATTGGGATTAAAACATCTACCAACATTATAGTACTAGTTTCTTCGTATCATTATCAATAACAAATTTATTATTTTACACACAAACACAAGAGAAATTATAGTGTTTTTATTCAAAGTAATATCATTTTATGCATGCCAAACACTAAACAAGTAAATATAAATGTATTTTTAGACCATAATTCTAACTTTGATTAATCATGTTAGACATGTCCAATCTTTTTTTTTTGGTGGTCGGAGTTTGAACCTCAGATCTTATATATATTATGCAGTGTCCATAACAACTGAGTTAAGCTTACAAAGACAGACAAGTTAAATCATTTATGCTGGTCTAACCGAGCTGGTAATATCAATGTTTATTTTAATAAATATTGTTTTAAGTTTATCTCTTAATTATGCTTAAATACTTTCATGAACATATGGTGTATTCCACTTTATTAGTTTCCTTTAACTATCTGCTTTTTTCTTCACAAAAGTGTATTAATTGATTAACAATTAGCAGGTTTTTTTTGTCAAAACATTTAGCAGGCTTTATTTACATTAAATTAAATATATACCAGCATATTGCTTTTGCCTTTTTATTATTTTATTTAGGTAGATCTATATTCCCCAACGTTCTTTTAATCTACTTTTAGTTCAGAAAAAAAAACTATATCGAAATTTTATATCTACTAACATTATCAATAACACACTTAGTAAAACACACTTATCATTTCGCAAAGAGGAATCTTGGTTAAAAATTGTCTCAACCTTAGTGATCTAGGATCGTTGCTAGCACACCGAACACAAATTAGTATCAATAACACTTTTTTTTTTTTTGGTTAGGTAGTCTACCGGTAGAATTCACCTTATAAGGTGAATAAATGGGGTGTCTGGGGTTCGAACCCCAGTCCCTGCATATAATAATGCATTGTCCTATCAACTGAGTCATGCACACGGGACCAATAACACATTTATTATTCACACAAAATAATGAGAAATTATAAACGAAAGTTTTTTTCCTTAAAAAAAATATAAACGAAAGTTTTTTCTTTTTTTATAAAAAGCACAAAAAAATGAGAGTTAATTATTTTCATAAATTAGTCATATTAAATATTTTTTTTATCTTCACTTTTTTGAGCAAATATTAGAATGAAAAAGCATCGCATTGCAACAATAACATTCCAACTATGTCAACGTTCAAAAAATTGGGAGCAGATCGTCTCCGGTGACCGGAGAGTGTAGTGGAATCAAAGCCACACATTTTCCTTTACTTGACTTGGTCAAAATAATTAAATAGCCATCAGATGATGAAGATTTACATTGGACTGCATCCCGTGAAGAGCCATCGGTAGGTTTATAGTACTATTTGGGTTTAATCCATTTTGTAAGGTTAATTATTACTTATACTTTATATCTTTAATTCTAATAAAAAATTTAGGTAGTTTAATTTCAGTGGATTACCACTTCATCTAAGACATACAAAATAAAAAATCTTTTAGGTTAAAAAATAATAATAATAAAACCATAGTAAAGGAAAACGAGTGTAGTGAAATTAGGCAGCAACAGCAAATAGTACCCTAGCAAAATGATAAGTCTACCAATAGAGAGGGCAAAACCAAACCTATCGAGAAAAAATGAAAATTAGGGAGACTAAATCTATTACGAAAAAACCATCTCTGATGAAAGAAGGAAAAACTTTCACCAAGTAAAACCATGCATACGAAAAGTATAGTCAACATGCTTATCCGTTTTTAGATATGAGACACAATAAAAGATAAATCACCAATGATATTGATAAAAAATAGAAATATCATAAATACAAAGTAATAAATATTTTGGTTTGAAAGTGATGGAAATAATATTAATTAAAGTGTATGATTATAATTTTGGCTTAATTAAACGTGTTATCCCTTAATTAATTTGATATTTTCATTTTGGTCTCATAACTATTACTTTTTATATTTTGGTCCTTTAAGTATAGCTGTGTTAGTCAATTTGGTCTTTAACTCCAAATGTCTAAAGTGAAATACAAACAATGTTGGTCCACCATAGACCTTATTAATTCTTTTAATTTTAACCAATTGATTTTTTTATCAAAAAGTGATTGTTAGATTATGAAGGTCCACTATATCTTACAGTATACCATCAATAACTAATTTTTTTATGATGAGACGGGAACTATAGACATGATATTTATGATCAGACAAAGTGAGTGTTTTTTTTTAATAGTCGTCTAATTAATTTTCACCCGCAAGTGTTAATGAACTACTTTAGAAAAATAAAAATGAAATCTTTCCAAAACAAATAATAAATATATTAAGAAAAAACTTATGTGCATTTCCTTAGTTACTTTTAGCATTGTTCTATCAATGATTTATAGTTAAAAATCATAAACACGTGGTAATAAAATGTCTCTAATTTTTTCCATAATAAATATTTCCTTCTCTTGATTTAATTATTTGTCTGAAAAAATTTATTCTTTCACTTCTCACCATTTTTACATCGAAGCTCCATTAACGTAGTCATCTCCCTTTCTTCATTCTTATTTACATCGACAATAGGCAAAAACAAATCTCTGAAATATATTTATAAATACGTGGAATCTACGCGGTACGTAATCATTCTTGATGCGTGTTAGTAATATTTTCTTTATGCATCATTCAACAACATAACATGGCTTCAACTACACAAATAATCATTTCTTGATGCGTTTTCAATTTAGATAACTCTCTCAACCTACCTTTTTCTGGTTAAGCTTTTCACTTTACTCACGTCACTTAAATGTTCTTTTTCATTTTTTTATGAAAACTATAAAACTATGACAATTGCATTTTGCTTTTTTCTGATCACCTTTTTACCCATGTAGTAGTACTTTTTTTTTAATGGCAACCCATGTAGGACTTTGTGCTTATCTAATAGTAGTATTAATTTTCTTTAATCTTTTTGTTAGGTTGCTTATGTCGGCTAATTTAATTTGTTTAAAGTGAATAAGAAGCACGTAGTAGTAACAGCTTTATATATGTTGTAAATATTTAGTTATTTATGTTATATTAGACCAAATTTTTGTGTTTTATTTGTTTGTTTGTGTTGGGATTGGTGCATGAACTCAATAGAATGTGTGTCATCAATTTTGTACTTCAATATGTTCATGCATCAGCAAAAAAACAAAAGTGAATAAATATACACACACACACACAGTCAGAGAGAGAGAGAGAGTAGAGAGGGCTTCTCCTGCTGAAGATATTCTAAGGTTTGCTATCAAATTTGTACTTAAAGAGTCTTTTGTTTATCAAAATAAAATATGATTATCAACTTGGTTTGAAGTTCTGGTCGTTGGATTAATCCAACAGTGAAGATTACTATAACTTTTCAGATTAATCCAACTATCATTTAATTATTTATCATGTGTAATTTATGGTTACTTTTTTATGTTGAGGCTTTCTTAAAGTAGTTGCAAACTGAGACAAAGTTGTTCTGTATCTCTTTTCAAACTCTCTGGAGTTCTTTTAGGTTTTTTTTTTTTATTCCAATTTTCCAAGTTCACATTGTAATTCAGATTTTGTTTCTGATTTATGATTTTCTTTGGTTGCAGGATTAGCATTTGAAGAATTGTGATAATGGGGTTTATGCAGCTCTTGTATGTTGCTTCATTGCCAGTAATGAAAGTATTACTGATTACTGCACTTGGTTTGTTTCTTGCAATTGATCAAGTTGATGTGTTGGGAGCAGATGCAAGAAAGAGAGTGAATAATGTAATTTAATTGCATATCTTAATTTTTTTTGTTTGTTCTTAAATCTATCTACTGACAAAATTACTCTTTCTTTGACAGCTTGTATTTTTTGTGTTTAATCCATCACTGGTTGGTAGCAATTTGGCAGAAACATTAACATCTGATAATGTTCTTACTTTGTGAGTAACTATCTAAGTAACTGTTATTGTGAATTGATGATTGGTTTCTTAGTCTTAACTCACTGTTTTTGATACATTTAGGTGGTTCATGCCGGTCAATATTCTTAGCACATTCATATTGGGCTCAGCTTTAGCATGGGTACTGATTAAGATCACAAGGCCTCCAAAGCACTTGGAAGGTCTAATATTAGGTTGCTGCTCTGCAGGTATACTCATCCTCTGCGCAAACAAAAGAAATGTTACAATTTTTTATCGGCAAATGTCAGTATGTTAATTGTTACGTAGTATTCTCTCTTTCTTCAGAGTTTGAACTATAGTATTTTAGTATTTTCTCTTGGTAAATGCTACTGAGTGTTCTAAAAACATTGTATGTTTAACGGTTCAATTTGTAAATTTTTCTAAAAAGTTGCGCATTCAATGAATTGGAAATCGTAATGCTTTTGGTTGAGTTCATGATTTGAAGATTATCATGTAAACAGGAAATTTAGGAAACTTGCCTATAATCATCATTCCAGCTATATGTAAGGAGAAAGGAAGTCCTTTTGGAGACCCTGTTCTCTGCCATAAATATGGGATGGCTTATGTTTCACTTTCTATGGCGGTATGCAACTTCACTGATTCCTCTAATGTTTATGTTACAATTGCTGATTTAGTGTGTATTTAGCACCGACACTTCCCTGGTATCTGTCACCAACTCGACACATGAGACTGTATTTAATCACTTCCATTTTCTTAAACTATTACTGATGCCTATGTGTCAGTGTCGTGTCTAGTGTATGTGTTACATACTAGTATAGTGTGCATTTTCATAAGAAAATTATAAATTTATTTGGCTATAATTGCTTCTAATTTAAATTTATTTGGAGATATTTAGATTGGAGCAGTTTTACTATGGACATATGTTTACAACATAATGAGAATTTCAACAAGTAGAGCCAAATTGATGACTTCAGGGGTGATATCAGAATCACAACAATACAATATTTCAGTAACAGATAACCCTGCAAAAGATGCTCCGGATGATGCATATACTTTACTACTTCCAAATACAGACTTTGAGGAAAAGGTAAAAGATTCACCAAACTTTCTTTACTGATTTTGACTTCATAATACCTATCTTTATAGGCATTGTAGTAAGTGCAAACAAATTTTACAACATCAATTCATATAATCTTCTATCTTCTTTATTTCATTTGTCTTATGAAAGAAATTAATGTAGTCACAATAATGTTTTGGTGTTTTATTTTTTCAGGTTTCTTTCTCAGATAAAGTTAAGTGTCATTTGAGGAATATTTCAAACAACATCAATTTCAAAACCATTTTTGCACCATCAACCATTGGAGCAGTATGATTCTTCACTTGCATTTCATATTCATTAATTTGCTTATAGTATATAGGTTGCACAACTCTTAGCACATATATTCTTTTTTATGGTAAATGCTAGCAAAACACATTTTAACCCTGGTTACTACTCTTTTTCTTAACAGATTATTGGATTTTGCATTGGTGTTATCAACCCAATACGTAAGTTAATGGTTGGCAATAATGCTCCATTGCATGTGGTTGAGGACTCTGCTTCAATGTTGGGGTATGCATCCTAAAACTTGTGTTGAGGACTTATTTTAGCTACAAATAATATTGCACGTTATTGTGTAGAGGACTTATTTTAACTACAAAATATATTTGTAAAAGTCTTCAAAGTTTTCTGCTCAAAAGCTAATTTTCTATGTATTAAATTAAATTAATAGGGGTGGGGGAGAAGGTTCTATTATTAATAAAATACTGAGTGTTCCCTATGGAGGGTTGAATTCTTTCCCAAGGGATCTTTTACACGAGCTCCATATGGATTTATTTATTTATTTATTTATTAATGCTATAAAAAAAATCATGAGGCAGAAAAAATAATAATATACATGTGCCAAAACTAAAAGGAATTTATTTTCTTATCTTCGTGCAAGTTCCGAAAAAATTAAAAACAGATTTAGATTTTCAACATGCAATCGTATAGATCTTGTTGTAAATTAAAATATTTAACTTTTTTGATAAATTATTTTTTCGTTTCACATCCTTAAATAATATCTTTAGGACACTCGTTATAAGAAGGAATCTCTCTTTCATTTTTGTCTCATTAATTTCAGTGAAGCAGCCATCCCAACTGTCACCCTCATATTGGGTGCAAACCTCCTTAAAGGTAAACTCTTATAATGCCAAGTGTTTAGTTTCTTAAATTTTTTTTTTTGTCATTGGTAATTTGTTTCAGAATAATATATTACATGTGTGAATGGATCAGGTTTGAAGGGAACAAGTACTCCAGTGTGGACAATTGTGGGAATTATAGCTGTAAGATATATCTTTCTACCAATAATAGGTGTTGTAGTGGTCCAAGGGGCAATCAAATTGGGTTTGGTGCAAGCAGATCCTTTATATCAGTTTGTACTTCTACTTCAATATGCAGTTCCACCAGCTATGAATATAGGTAATTTAATAACTTGTTCATACTAACTTCACTAATTAGAAATGTTTTCAAAGTGTTCAAAACAATAGCTAGGATAGGAAAGTCTCACATGTGATCTATAGAAGATGGTAGTTGAAAATCACTCAAAACTTTGATGACGACCGGTGTCACACCACCTTTGTAGAAGTTCAAATTAAAGTTCTCAATGTCTTTAAGATAACCTGGTCGATATTGCTTCAACAAAAATGAAAACGGATATAAGTTGAGATATTAATATTCTTTTTCTATATTTTTAGCTAGTGTCATTGATTGAATCACTATCGAATGACAAGTAATACTGTATGTTTCTATCTACTAAGAGTGAAATCGGTTATTATTAACGCTCCGAACGATGTTCGAACATCGATCCACAAGTACATGAGAAGCATGCGATTGATTTATTATAATAGGCCACCACATCCACATGAAAATTGTTATATTTATACTACACGTGATAAAGCTAATCTTACTGTCCTCTGGCACTGGCAGGAACTATGGCCCAGTTGTTTGGATCTGGTGGTGAAAGTGAATGCTCTGTTATTATGCTATGGTCATATGCTTTGGCGTCAATTGCGGTTACCCTTTGGTCAACCTTTTTCATGTGGCTAGTTATTTGATTTTGTACTCAGAGAAGTGGTTATTATTATTTCATTGTTACTATTGATTAATATATTTGAGTTTACATGGCCAGTAGATTTTTTTGACAAAATATCAGTGGTTTTTTGTCATATTTTTTGATGAGTTAGCATACAATTTAACAGATCTTATAATACAGGATGACTAGATAAAGATAGATAAATAGATTCTTATTCTTAGTGCTGCAACCGCAATGTGGCATGATCACAGAGTTCTTCAGTAAAATTATATTTTTTACATTCTTAATCTAAACAAGCTGTATTGCCATTCCAAACATAGCCTAACCTAAGAGGAGATACGTGGTCGAAGTGTTGGCCTTGTCAAACAATTCTCAACTCAAGGTTCGGATATCCAACGCGAGCTTTATTGCATTCAAAAAGATCTTGAAGTGCTTCAACAAACTGACTATGTACTTTAGCAACCTGAAACAATGTGAATGTGATAAAAGAGTTGAAATTTTTTAGAAATTCGTGGATCAAATTTGTGAATACTACTTAACTTAAAGGGTGTATGATAGTAGTGTGTATATACCTCCTCAGGCGTCGGTTTCGGATTTTTCTCAAGCTCAATTGGTCTACCCACCACCACATGCATGGGATGTTTGAATGGTATTGGAGATCTAAAGAGGAGAAGAGTTTAATTTGTGTTAAAATTAAGCTCGATGGAACACTAACTTGTGTGCCAAGTAGTTTAAGCTTTATGCTTGTGCACCACACAATTAACTACTATCTTCAAATCAATAATTTCTGTATAAAAGACTTCTATATATTAAATGAAATTTTCATTAGAAAAGAATGCTTGAGTTGTCGTATAAATGTTCACAATGCAAGACTTGCAAAACATCAAAAGGGGGACACCGGATCCTTTGCGGCTGCTGCACCAGTACAGCCACCACACCATAGAGGATCTGTTTTCATCAAATGGAAAATAGCTACACTGGCCTTTCATTTTATGAAACAATTATTTTTGTTGTCGTAAATATTTTAAGCATTTTAGATCTTCGAGGTGTTTGACATTTTGAAAATGGCTTATTCCATTGTTACACCTATTACAATTTAATCCATTGAACAGAATCAACGTATAAAAAAAATTAACTAGTTTAATTCATCATGGAAAAAACCCTGGTTAGTGAAAATAGAAAGTAAAGGATATCAGATCACAGGGAGGATGCAAGTTGACATATAGAAGTAAAATTGTACCCGAAAATTCCCCAAAAATATATCGGGATGAACTTGATAGCCCTTGCAATATTCAGAATTAGCTTCCCACCTGGTTTCCACCACTTATAGACATCTGACTATAGCGACATTGCATTTGAAGATGAATGTTAATTTGAATGAACAAATGTAATGAAAAAAATAGAAACATTGACATATGAGTAGAAGAGACCTATGTAACAAATAAATACCTGTCCGAAGCAAAAAACTGGAACCAGAGGTTTCCCTTTCTCCATTGCTATGCGGACAAATCCTCTTCTTGCCTTGAGAAAGGCAATCTAGAAAGTAAATGATTCTTATTAGTTAACATTGTTAACCTGTATGAATATAAATCATATCAGTGATGCTGTTCATCGTGAAGGAAAGCATAGCGAACCGATCACGAAGCATGTGTTATAGTTTAAATGGCTCGTTGGCATAACTCCACAATTAATGGAAATCAGGTAGCCAATATGCTATGTAAAGTGAATTACACTTGTGATCCATTTGTGAAATATTTTTTGCTATACATAGCATTATTGTAATCAAGAGTAAGGTTCTTATTGTAAGGTGTAACCCATTTTACCTAGAGACTCTCTTCTGCCTCATTTTACTAACAGTAATAAATAACTGGCTAAATGCAGCACAAAACCAAACAGAAAGAGCAACAGATTTTACAATAACCAGCCAGATATATTAACATGCAATGCAATTTTCCTAATTAATTTACAGCACCCTTAGGCCTTTTGTAACCATAACAATAACACATTATTTGATCATTTCAAATCAGTTAGTTTGGATCCCCCAAAATTAGCCGAAGCCAAGCCAGGCCAAGAGAACATCGCTCAACTGTGACAACTCTTGAGGTGGCTCAACATCGTTATTGGGTAGCATTAAAATGACTTGATATTCATCCTTAAACTGCCACAGCAATACAGTGGTAAAAGCGTCCCAACTCACCAATGGATGGTGACTGTGTCGATACCACCAGAGCCACTATATGTGAGAGCACGGTCTCTCATTGCAACCCCAGCCAACAAATTCTTCCCCTCCTTTGGTGTGTCCTGCCTTTTGAAGTATTTCTCAGTGGAAAACACTCACCAATAAGTGCCTATTTCGTCGTCAAAAACTGGCTTCATAATGTCCGAGATTGATTTAGGAATTAAGAGATCAATAAAGAGAGGATCTGAACTTAATGTAAGAGAGAGTTGTGGTAAGCAGAGAAATGGAGGAACTGTTTTATTAAATATCAACTGTAAAACCTAATTAGATAGACTAGAAGGTGGTACAATAGAGAATGAAAGATAGTCCGAGTAAGTTGCAGGTATAGAGAGGAATAAGAAGAGGGAAATCCGATAGAATCGGAGGGAAAGATAATATAGACCATTACACCGATTCCATGACCCCTGCGCACTCACTACATACATCTCCTCACATATATTGTTACAACTAATTCACCGCATCTGAAGACTTGACCTTCTTTTTAACTTATTCGTCTATTAGTCTTATTACAGAATCTTGAAGCAAGGCTATTAGATTTCAGAGAATCTAAACATTGAATTCAGAATAGAATTCTCAGAGAATGATAAGTCACTTGAGGAAGTTACAACAATGTGTCGTCGACGTGCCCATGTCAGTTTCCATGCTTCATAGGTAAAAATCGAAGAGTACATCTATGAAACATATACAACATACATATTGTTGAGTGCAAAAACAATGTACCTCACAACCGTGCTCCATGAAAAATGTTTCTTGAACTCCACCTGGGACTAAAATGCAACTATAGTCTGCATCCAGCAAGGATGTGAAATTTTTCTTTGTTGCCGGTGTCAGACCCAACCATGTCCATATGTGTCTCAAAAATGGTGTGTAAAATATCTATTTGTGAAAGGTGAAGATAAATATTCAGAATTATATCATTAATAAACTTCATTAAGATACGGAGTCTCAAGTAAAAGCCTTACTGCACTGCTCGCAAGAACTTTTATTTTCGGAAGAGGCATAAAACCTGTGGTGTCGGCTAGCGCAACAACTCCAATTGGCAGAACTGAATGTGGTTCATAACCAAAAACTGTATCAATTACAAACTGTTGTTAATATAAATGAACTTCTAACAAGAAAATACAAAATAAAAAGGACTCGATAACGTTACTAACAAAAGGGTCTTTTCATTTTTTTTAAATATATCGTGAATTGTGCTGATTAGAGGTTCCATGTGGGAAACTTCAAACATTTGATGGAACACAAAAAGATCCTAAAAAATTCAAAATTGAATTAACATTAATACTAGTTAGTCTGGTAGAAAGAACAAACCATAAGCACGATTTGGATGGAAAACCTTTATATCCTCTACATGAAGCGTGACAGGGAAGTAACTACAAGCATGCTTACATATATACCTGAAAAACATAGCCACAAAAAAAAAAAAGATACTCAAGTTTTGCATTATAAAAAGCAAAAAATTAGAAAGAAAGAAAGAAAAAAGCGAAAAAGTACCTTGCTAATTTTTGACCAAATAAGCTCTTTTCATCAATAGGAATCACCATTAACACAAAAAGAAAACCAAAAACCCTGACATAAAGAACAAAAGTCACAAAAACTTAATTAACACATCACAAATAAATGCATCTTTGAGTTGGTGGTGAGTTTTGTGAAATTATGATATGTGATTTTGTTTGAAATTCCAAAGTGTAGCTTTCGACAAAATCAAGTGACACACTTTGTTTCCAATAAACTTACTATGAATTCAAACATATATACTAAGTCTGTTCGGATGAACAACTTAGTCAAAAATTCAAAATATAAGAGTTTCTCAATATAAATGCACTTCCTTAAAAAAAATGTATAAATGCACTTTTGGTTCCTAACTTTTGAAAACTTGCGATTTTGGCCCCACAACAAAAAAAAATAGCAATTTTGTCCCTAACATAATGATAAGGGGCCAAACTTGCTAAGAAGATGCCACATGCCTTAAAACAGGGGTCAAAATTGCTATTTTTTTAAAGATAAGAGGCCAAAATTTCTATTTCTTAAAATAAGAGGCAAAAATTGCTACGTTCTGTAAAATTAGGGGGTGAAATTGTTATTTTTGGTTAGAGGCTAAAATTACAACTTTTGGAAGACTTAAAGAGTCAAAAATGCATTCAAGCCAAAGATAAATTAAAGGAAAAAACTTAGGTAAAATTTCTTAGGTGTTTTTTCGTATGGTTCTTAACTAAATTCACCATGATTTTCTTAAATCCATAATTTTCTCAAAGTTTGATATATCCAAAAAAATTGTATTTTTAGTTAAGAACCATACAAAAAACACCTAAAGAATTGTACCTAAACTTTGTCCTAAATGAAAAAAACTTAGGTACAATTCCTTAAGTAAATTCAAATGGCTTTCATGCAAACTATAAACATTTTTCATAAGAGCTCATAGAAGAAATACAACAACAACAACGAAGAAATAAGCTTAGAAAATAATATTGACATTTTATACGCATCTCTCAAATAGTTTCATGATAAGTCAATTCAATCAACCTGTTTGGATAAACAACTTAATTTCCATAAGCGCTTATTATAACCTATATCTGTTCTTATAAGTTATCGTGGAGAACTTTTGAAAACTGTTTATAAACATGTCATAAACTGCTTTTATAAGTTTTCGCAAATAGTCATGTAGTCATGCATGTAGATATATAAACTCAAATAAGTGAATCCAAACACGTCGAACAATAAATACCTATATATACATGCAAGAAAATATGAGAAAGTTGTGAGAAAAACTCACAAGAGTGCTTTGGGGAAAGGAAGAAAGAAGAGTGCAAAAACCATCACTGCTCCATTGAAATGAATAGCTCCAAGCCATAATGACAAAGCAAGAACAGTGTTGAAACTGTTGCATGAAGAATCAGCAAACTTATCACTCCCTACAAACACTTTCTCCATCTTCCCACGTTCAATGACGAAGGAACCAAGGAGAGTTAAGTAAATTGAGGAGATGCTGTTAGGGATAAATAAGTCAAGTGGAATTGTCTCGGAGTTTCCAAGCTTAAAAAGGGAAATGACAGGTGAGCAATCTGAGCTACAAGGTGTTTATAATAAATGAAAAATGGAATGATCATTATGCTATCAACCAATTTGGTCAAGTATGGACCAACCAATATCTTTTTATATACTCAACCCATATAGTATTAAATGAATTTATACATCATCCCATGTTAGACTTAAATGTATTTGGTGAGGTATGTGAGTATATTGATGTTCATGATCAATAAATAACATAAAACTCTTTTCTAGACATAAGTGTCTAATGAAGTTATGTTTAATTTTGTATATGGTTGGTCTAAAATGAGGAGAGGGATAGAGTTTTATTGAAATTTGACTTATATTTAAGGAATTTTTTTTTACAATTTATTCAACTTTTGCTGTAGATACCAAGAAAGAAATCATGTAGATGTGTACTTAGTTTTTTCAGTGTAATTTGCTGTAGAAATATATTCATTCAACTTCCGTTTGATCAAAATCTATGAATCCTAATGGAAACAAGTTGAGCAGAGCATATTAAATCACTAAATGACTTGTGGGACTATACTTATGACTTAGGAACTTAAAAAAGTTTTGGATCAAGAAGTAAATAACTTCGGGTTGTGTTTAGATGGAAGGATTATTAGACGGAAAAGATTTACTTTTCATTTTTAAATTACGAACACTACAAAATATTTTTTAAAAGGTCAAATATCACTTTTGGTCCTTTTAGTTTGACATAATTTCCAAGTTAGTCCTTTAAGTTTCGAAAGTTTCAATTAGGTCCTTTTAGTTTGGGAATTCTGTCAAACTAAAAGGACCTAATTAAAACTTTCCTAGCAAAGCTTTAGTAATTGAGCGGGCGAACCAAACCTAACAAAGCTTTAGTAAAACGACAATAGACATTTCGAGCTTTATATAAGTTTTAGGGTTAAATATGTTTTTGGTCCTTATAAATATACCAACTTTTCGTTTTAGTCCCTCTAAAATTTTCCTTCAACTTTTAGTCCTCCAAAAATTTTCCATCTTCACTTTTAGTCCCTCTTATAAAGTAAACTTATATTTACAATTCATATTTTTGAATAAAATTTTGCAGAGAAATTCATAATATTATAAGAATCTCTCCCAAAAAAATTAGAATTTTTTAACAAAACATGAATTTTTATATTTTTTATGGTTAAAAATTCATATTAAATTTATTTTTTGTTAAAAAATTCTAATTTTTTTTGGAAAATATTTTTACAATATTCTACACATTTCTGCACAATTTCATTAAAAAAAATACTAAAATTAACTTAAAAATAGCGACCAAAAGTAGTGATTGAAAATTTTATAGGGACTAAAAGTTTAAGGAAAATTTTAGAGGGATTAAAACGAAAAATTTGTATATTTATAGGGATCAAAAATATATTTAACCCTAAGTTTTATTATCTGATTTGATAATGGGTAAATTGAATTCACTTCCCCTAAGGTTTGTTTTAATGTCACATTCACCCCCTCTATTTTATAAACCAACACTAACCTCCTTTGTTCAATTTTACATCCATTTAAAAATAACTCCGTTAGACGTATAAACGATGAAAACAAAATTCAATTTGTCTTTGACTATGTCTTTGTCCATCACCCCATCGTTCCGGTGCAAGTATCTTGAAATCTGAGCATATCTAAGAACAAATTGGAATGATAGAACAAATTAAAGAGAGTAAAAATGAACCAGAAGAAAAATTGTGAATGATTGGAGAGAAGATATTTTTTCAAAACTTCGCAGCAATCAACAACGTAGGATATCGTTGAATGAGTATCTTGTCGAATTACCAATTGGTTATTCAAAACAACAAAATGAATTTGTGAGTGAATTAATTGGTTATGGTTGAATTGAAAAGGTGTAAATCTTATATGAAATTAAACAACCATGTATGAGTGACGTTGATGGTGATATATCTTAGTTTCAAAGCCACATCATTCAACAACGTTGGAGCAGAAAGGGCTTGAGAATAGTATTTGGAGCTGCTTAGTAAAAGGGAGGTACGTGTCACTTCAAGAATAAAACAAGGGAGGTCAATGTCAGTTTACAAAATAGAGGGGTTGTATGTGATATTTTAACAAAATTTAGGGAAAGTTCGTGTAATTTACCCTTTGATAATTTTATTTTTTTTAATAAATCAAAATGAAATATATATTACTTAAAGGTGTTTCCCCTTGTATAAGATGTGCAAAGAGAAAAACCAAAAGAAAGTTCACATATTTACATAGTCAAAGTGGCAAAAGCTACCGTGGGAGACCTCTTTAGGTCTACTACAGTAGGAGACTTGACATTTTTTTTTTTGTTTGGTTGCTAAATAAATAGGAGTCATTGGATTAATCCAACGGTTTATTGATAAAAAGAGAAAAGCATTGCAATTGGATGATAGAGAAACGTATATGCAGATCATTTTCTTCCATTTTCCTGGGTTTTATTCACCTACTTTTTTCTCTTGAGCTTTTTTAAGTTATGAATTTAGTCGAGAGTTCTTATTACACACTATAGGTTCATTTTAATTTGGGAAATATCACCACCTTTGTCAACAAAAATTGTATTTTTACGGTAGAAGAAAATAAATTTGTGTAAATTTTGGAATCAATCACAGGAGAAGAAAAAATTGTGAGAAAAATGGAATCAATCAATAATCACCATTGTTATACAAATTCAAATTCTTGAAACAACATCCGATCCATTTTCCCTATCAGCAAAAATTGTAAAAACTGTCTACGGCAGTGTCTACACCATCGACGCTTCTACTGTCTACGGCGTTGCTGCTTTCTCTCTCCTGCTTCTCAGTCAAACTGTTCCTAACGCCGTCACTAAATGTTTTTGCTGTGGTAAAGGTCTCATCTCTGGTTGTTCTACCACTTGCGCCGTCATCTTCTTCATTCTCTCATGGTAGAAGAGAAAGAAAGCCAACAGTACAAGAACGATACCATGTGGCAAGGAACATGTATTGTTTAAAAGAGACTTTTAATCTTGATCATTTAATTCTGATCTAAGGGTCAATAAGCATTCATATTATTCTCACATAAAAAAATCATATTGGTTGTATAAAAGTAAAAAGAAAAAAAAGAGGTCTCCTACGGTAGGAGACCTAATAAGGTCTCCCACCCTAAACGGCGCCAATCAAAATACCCAAAAGAGCACCTTTGATAATTTAATTGATTTACTGCCTCTAAAATTTCTCAAAGAGCTTCATTATAATTCGTCACCATAAATCCATAATATTATAAAATACACTTCCCTCATACCCAGTAACACGGGAATATTTTATCAATTGTCGATAGAATATGATATGTGACATATGAAAAATCACAAAAGACCAAATTTGACGTCTCAAACATGAAAATTTCACAATAAAGGTCATATTATATGAAATATAAATACAAATTCAAGTTAGCTTCAATCTGAAAAACCAAAAAGCATCCTCAAAATAAAATAAAATAAAACAATTTTGGTCTATGGGAAGGAGTAGATATTTTGTGTTTTATGTGTTGCTTCTACGATTTACGTTTTATTTCTAAGTTTTGCGTTTTGACTAATGAAATGTCAAGAGTGAAAATAAAAGCACTGGGTTAGGGGTGTGAGAATGAAATATTGTTGAGTTGTAAAACAAAGAGTGCTCCTGCTTCTTCCCTTATTACAAAACCATTTTGAGAATTTTCTTTTGTCCATTTTTCTAAGACTCGTTTGATATTTCCATCAACATTAATTATTTCTTTATTAACATTCTCCTATTTATTTATATGTTTTTGTTCAATCAACAATAAATATTATGTTGAAAATATAAATCAGATCTCTCTTCATCTCTTTTTTAAAGGATAAAATTGTACAAACAATAGTAATTATAAACAAATTTAATAGTACTATAAACTTTCTTAATTTCGATGATTTGACCAAAATGAACTTGTAATTAAGGATGAATGTAGTAGTTACTCCCTCCGTTTTTAAATATAAGCAAAATTGACTGTTTAGATTCATTTATTTAATGATGTATGTGGTTCATAATATGCACCACATACATCATTAAATGAATGAACCTAAAAAGTCAATTTTGCTTATATTTAAAAACGAATTGAGTACTAATCGTACTAGATTTGACTTTGTGAAACGTGAGAGGTACTCATTATTGAATGGTACTCTAACACTGTGTTTGGTGTAGTGAAATAGGGGAGAGAGAAGTTGCTGAGAGAGAAATTGGAAAGAGATATCAAACTTCTCCTGTTTGGTAAGCCAGGAAATAAGGAAGAGAGAAAGGGTTATGGTGGGACCCATCACTTTTCACTTTCTTCGCTGATGTGAAGAGTAGGGGTGTTCGTGGGTGGGTTTGGCCAAACCCAAGACCAAATCAAATAGGGTACTCCGGTTTGGGTGAGGTAAAATAACTATTTGTTATACTATTCGGTGGGTTTGGACAAACCCACTAATTTTTGGGTTGGGTTGGATTGGGTAATGGGTTACCCAACTTATTTTTCTATTTTTTTAATATTAAATGACTAAATGATAAGTCCTCATAATTTTGTTTTAAAATAGTACTCTACTTTTTAATTTTCTTAAAAAAATGTTTAACTTATTTTACTATAATTTTATGCATCATAGAATATCAAATAATAAACTCCATCATAAAATACTTGCGACAAACTAAAGTTGCATGATATAAAATTGCATTAGTATTGTCATACCCCAATTTTTGACCTAAGATGTCACCGACACGTGCCGTTGGACCCTACATTCATACGCGATTTGACCTGATCAATCTCTGACGTTTCATTGGAAAATTCGGCAAAAAGGTATTTTAAAATACCTCATTTTTGGTTCCGAGTCGGGCCCTCTTCTCTCTTTATTTTTTATTTCATTTTTAATTCCATCTTTTATTTAAGTTTTTCTTGTTAATTAATTAACTTTAATTTTGTTTCAAAAAAAGTAAAATATTTCTTTATTTCTATTTTAATCTCATCTTTTTTTTAGTCTTTATCCCTTTTCTATTATTTAATTTTTTTAGTCTTTATCCCTTTTTTTTATTATTTTGTCCAATGATAATATCCAAATGGTCCAAGTTCAAATCCAAACAGCAACTCAATCTACAGAGTTTATTCCTCCCCAAGCCAAGGCAATTTTTTTGCTTCTCTTTAACAAACCATACCCAAGATGCTATAAAAGAAAGAGCCAATTCATCAAGAAAGGGGGGAGAACCGAGTCTTATTTCAATTTCAGTTTTATTAGAAAAATATTAGTCTGCCGTAATTTTTTTTTTATTTAGGTTCTCCAAACTATTTTCAATTTAACTCACAGTTTCAATTGTCTCTTTATTCTTTGAATTCATGCTGCCATTGTCATTGCTCATTCGCGTTGCTATTACTCATTCACGTTTCT
>Ga0228710_1004600_pt1 | contig 21738 bp, 12 predicted proteins | sample MedpolnodulmetaG_FD_177995 | JGI IMG/M metagenome (GOLD analysis project Ga0228710, IMG submission 177995) | Root nodule microbial communities from Medicago polymorpha collected in Santa Monica, California, United States - pink nodules | ecosystem: Host-associated > Plants > Roots > Nodule...
TTTTTTTTTAAAAATTGTAAAAAAAAAAAAAAAAAAATGTGACAAAAATTGTACAATTGGGAGTAGAATTTTGCTAATTACACCTCATTTATTCATGGTTGCACCCCCAAACCGACAAAATTACCCTTAAATAAATTTCAATTGTCAAATTCATTCAGAAAACTAACGCCTCTTCCTTTTTTCTTCTTCCAAAACCCATAAAACATTTCTTCCTTCATTCCTCTTCCAAAATCATACTTCTCCAAGCAAGATTTATCCCTTCGATGGAGATGACTTGATTCTACTGTAATTGAAATTGAGTGAAACGAAACCTAAAGGAAAAAAAAGGACTTGTTTTAATCATGGAGAAGACTTGATTCTACTGTAATTTAATCTTAAACACGGTTTAAGTAGGTCATCTAAACTTAGTTTAAGTAGGTCATGCAAACTGAGTTTAAGTGTACATATTAAAAGTTAAATTTTGCTTTAAACTCTTCAACCTTGTTTAATGATTCTAGGTAATCTTATTTTTGGTATGTGCATGTAAACTCAGTTTAAATAGATTATGTAAACTAAGTTTATATGTACCTACTTAAACTGAATTTAAGTTAACCTCAATAATCTTAATTAACTTTAATGTATGTTGCACCATCAAATAACCATCGTTGTAGAGTTCATAACATATCAACATTGAACAACAAGAAAAAAAATAGAAACTTTAGCATCGTTAAACAAAAAGAAGAAATATACTTACTTATATGCAATAGAGTACGAATGAAAAATATTTTGATTTACTTTTTAATCTTTTATAGAGAATGATTAAACATCCATGATTGTTTGTGGGTGAAAGATGGTGAAATTTTAGAGTAAAAATGAATAAAATCAAGGTTTTAAAATTTATATAAAAGAGCAAATTTGGTATTATTGTAAAACTTTTAGTAAATTTGGGTGTAACCAGAAATACATAGGGTGTGAGTAAAAAAATTCTTGGTAGTAATTTCTATTTGAAATTTTTTTAAGCGAAAACAAAATTAGAGCGCAAAACCATCGAATGGTAGATATGACATCTCCATTATGCTAGCAATAAAAAATTACTGTATTTTAACATAAAATTAACTAAATAGCGATTTTGGAATAATAGACAAATTTAAGACACCATCTAGTTTTCATATATATAATATGTGTGAATTCATCTAAATATGCTTATATTTTTTTTGCTGCTTTGTACCAAAACTATTATGTTTTTATGGTGTAGTATTATCTTCAGTATGGTATAATGTTATCATATTTCTTTTTTCTTTTACAATTATCATAAAATGTTTAATACGTTCTAGTTGGGTATGTAAACCATTGGTTAATCGAGTTTTCATAGTATTTTGATAAAAATTAAAGGATAATAACGAATGATTTCATTTTGCTAATTCATAGGGAGTAGGAACCCTGAATTAGTTAAAGAATTGAAGCTGCAGTTACGCTTCAAGTTAGAACAAGAGGAATCTCAGTATGATTTCATCTTTTGTAGTAGTAGTTATACTCCTCTTGATGATTAATGTTCCTGTAAAATATCAATAAATTACTACTAGTTTGAACCATTTTTTGGGTCTAGACTACTAGAGTAATAGTTTGAACCTTGTACTAGCTGATAATATTGCTCTTAATTCAATTGAATCCCATCCCATGTGTATTAAATAATCCAAAGAGCTCGTTCAAGCTGAAGTGTATGTTTCAAGTTTGGGAATTATATTTCCAAGAATCCATGAGCAGGGAATATGAGTATAGCTAGGGGTGAGAAAAGGGGCTCAACCTGCGGTACCGGTTCTTTTAATCTGCTATATAATTTTGATGAGTTGAGCTGAAGTTTTGAATTCATCGTCTCTAGTTGTATTGTTCCATTTATCTTGTTGAAAAATCGGAACGGACCACCCCACCAACTTGTCAACTTGCTATTTTTTATTTTTCTATCAACAGGTAAGACATAATTTAAAAGTGGAGCAACTAAATAACTCACTATAATCCAAATTTGTATTATAAGCTTGTGTTTTACCACAAATTTATTTGTTGTCAATTTTTTTTTTAAACAGCAAAATATACTTTTATAACATTAAAATTGTTAAAAAATGCATTACTTTTTTTTTGTTAGAGGGGCCGGCCTGCCAACACGTCAATCCACCAATAAGCGGACCGTGGTGGAATTTTAGACTCAGTCACTTAAATTGTCTCAGTATGTCTGGTCCCGCTTTGTCATCCCTATATATACTCATATTTGTAACATTTGTTGTTGAGATCTGTCTGATATTGTCTCGAATAAAATGACTTCTATTGAAAATAATCTATGGGAAAAAAGTGGTATTTTTTTTTTATTTGTTTAAGTAGTTTAAAGACTAGAAATTCAATTATTAAGGTGAATAAATGAAGAATTTGAGATTCGAATCGAACACTTATATACTACAATATCTTTGTCAACTGAATTGTGTTCATGAGACAATGAAACTATTATTTTATTCCATGATTAAAAAAATATTGTCAATTTTTTTTTCTGAAGAATGATTGATTGTCAATGTTTGTTTATCGTGAATTTAATGTATTATATATAAAAAAAAAATTGTGAAGGTTTTGGCTGGTAGGTTGACAGGAGTTATGAATTTAATGTATTTGCTTTCGTTGGACACACATTAGCAAACAAATTCATCGTTCATGTATATATCTTGTCTAGCTTGCAAGTAAACAATAATAAAATGCAAGTTTATCTGCATTTTGAATTTGAGCTATAAATTCAAAGTCATATAAACCTACCTAATCCCTTTGATTTTGACATTCTTAATTTTGTTTATATTTTTGCCTTATTTGTACTCCAAAATATAAACTCGACGATGCTCTATGACTTGCCCATCATTTCACACGAATAATCAAATATCATGCATCCTTTGTCTTATATTAATTGTAATCCAAGCAATTTGCTTTCTTTTCGGGATTAATAAAAAAGTTCAGTACACGATTAGTACAATATTATTATTTTAATTTCAAGTATATGTAACATCAATGGCCACAACTGTTTTCACCTGTCCAAGATTATAAAATAATGATCTTGCTTGATCTAATAAAAATGTTTTCGACTAGATATAGAAGACATATTCTCATCTAAATTCGAATTAACGAATTAGGTAAGGCATATTGTACACCAGAAATCATAAACATTCCCATTGTATGGAAGTTTCATGAGCAAGTGGCCACTTGCTTGTCCAAATTCGCTTTCTCCTTGCGTGAGCCTTGTTATCGCTTTTTCAAGAAAACGAAGTATCTGTAGGTATATGATTCTTGTAGTCAGACAGTTTGACAAAATCCAATCTTAATTGGATAACTCGCAGATTTTGAGCAAGTTATTTACAAAATCATAAAATCTACAAACATCACTTATATCATAATAGGGTTTGCAAAATAGATCGAGTCTGTTAGAGTTTAGACTGTCCCGTCTAACCTACTGATTTAGGCGGGTTGAATTGAGTTTTTGAACTCGATTTTTTATGTTGACCCGTATTGTTTAACTATGAAAAAGTGGGGGCGGTGACAGGGTGGATCGAACCGACAAACAAGTTAGTTTAACAAAATTGTCAAAATTATTAGTCTACTACTCTTAATTATTTTGCTAGAGTTCTTTGGCAATGACATCAACAAACAAATCATGTCAAAAACTATTTTTTTTAGGTATAAAAGTAAAATTATCATTCATGTGAATGGAATTAATATAAAATATTTGTTTAACGGTGTGACCCGCAAACTCCCCAAGGGGAAGGGTGGGGTGATAATTTAAACTATGTTACCTAAGTTGGCCTGCCCCCACCCACTTTTTGATGGGTTAAAAGTAGGGCGGGAGGACTTGCTTTGTCATCCCGACTTACGGATGAAAATGAATGTGTGCGTACTAGTATGCATAACATTTTAAAGTGCTACCTATAGTTTGAAAATATGCACTAATAATTATGGTTAACAAACATGGTTAGACCTTCTACTTAACGGAAGAGGAGGATTGATTTTCTTTCATTTGGGTTTCTCCTTTACATATGAACATGCCATTTGACTTCTCAATAGCCGCCACATCATATTTTTGACCGAGTTAACATCACTATTTATCATCAAGAACTAAAGTAACTAAAAGAGTAAAGATTGAATAATTTAATTGGTATTTTCTCTAAGTTAGAGATCAATGTGACAACAAGTTACACTTTCAATGACCAAATTGGTGGTTGGCCCTTGTATGAATCGGTCGCTTAATCAAAAGAACAAATTTTTTGTATGTTAGGTTGACTTTTGCCTAATATTAGATAGACTTGACAAATCTTGGATAGAGACTCTGTTATTATCTTAGAATTTGGGTTGAACTTAACTTAGTATTACAAACTTAGCTTGTAAGATGATGAATACTTCCACTTATAATCATAGATTCAATCTTTATCTCGTCTAATGTGAAACTCTTAACAATGCTTCATAGTTTCATGCAAAAAAAAGTATAGTTTTTCTACTATTTTTCTTTAAGTATAATTTTCCTACAATCTTTTTTATACATTGCCTTTACCGAATGTAATCTCATGGGATCTGTCAATACTAAATATGGATACTCTCTCAAATAGAATTAGAACACGTTGTGAAAGTTCTGCCTCTTCCATTTAGGCAAACTCCAATTAACAAATTTCAACTTTTTTTTTAACTCGTCACTATTAGAATCTTTAACCTTCACCAGATGCCCCAAGAAATCCCCAAAATCTTAGACTCTTTAGATTTACTAAGAAACTATTTATGAAATCGACAACCAAACATCTAATTATTTTTTTTATAAGCCCGTAATTTTCTCTTGTTTTTAACAATGTTGTGGCATTTTCTGATTGTCGGGAGAATAATTTTTTATGAGCACACTTAGTCAAAAAAAAAAAATTAAGAGAAAACAATATTAAGCGGGAAAAAAATGTGTTCACAACTTTTTAAAAGCAATTAATTTTTCCCTAAAAAAAAGCAATTAATTTTAAAGTATAAGATGACATTTAAATTTTTTACATGATTTTTATTTTTTTTCAAATGACAAATGTTGGATGTTATTTTTCTTATAAGGCAATTGAACCCGTGAGTCACGACATTCTTATCACTTGAATCTCTCTATATCTCTCCCTGAAACTAAAACCATCTTATTGTTATTTTTAATGTATTTTAAACTTTCCATTGATTGTACGTTTAATAGGCATGTATGTATGTATGTATCCACAAAAGAATGGCTCTCCTCCCTAAAAAGAGTCGCTTCACAATATTTTTTTTAGGACGTATAACGTTCATTTTTGTACAAATATAACAATGTTTAGTACTATTTCATTACATTACAAGATTTAAAATGGAATTAAGTTTAATTAGAGCTAAATATATAGATCAAGCATGCAGCTAATTTATAACTAAACAATACACCAAATTATGATTAAATGAAGTATTTAATCATTAATTTGCGCTTGGTGTAATTAATAAATGAATTAAACAATGAGGATGCTTGCAATGGGATCGTTATCTGGTAGAAGCATCTTAGAGTTGAGCAAAGTGAAGAATGTGAGAGAAAGAGAGACAAGAACAGAAAGTGCCAAGAGAATGAGCATTAGGATATGGGAAACAGTTCCTTTGACTTCTTGTGCATAATTTGTGGAAGCCAGAGCAAGTACGGTAACAGGAAAGGAATAAGCCCACCATGCAACATTAAACCTTCTCATAGATCTCTTGAATAGGGCTGGCCTGCAAACCTGTTTAATTCAACATAAATTAAATATTAATCAATATTTTAGGCAAAAGACCTTGAATTTTATATATGTATCTTAATTAATTATTAGGCAATCAAACAAATTGTAAACATGAGATTAGGCTTTTTTTTTAATTCTAGGCCTATTCTCTCTCTGTAGAGACTAATAAATTATGGTTAAGAGACTCATACCATATCATACAAAATAGTGACTCTGCATTTTCACTTGAAGATAACATGGCTTGACATTGGAGTTGGACAGATTGTATGAAAACGTTTTAAGAATATGATGCGAAAATAATATTAGTCAAGTAACTGTCAATTAATGAGGACCTTTCCATCTTCTACTTCCAAATTACAGCACAAAATCAAGTAGTGCAACAAAGTAAATAAGTGCATGTGCTTATAAATAAATTGATAGGGACATTCTATATTGTACGGCAGCCTACCAGAATTTTTTGTAAAAAGCCAGTTAGTGTTGTCTAAGAAGCGAAACTACAAGTGAATTTCTTTTTTTATATAGTATAGACTTTAAGGAGAAACACTACGCTTTGACTATAATTACTCCAGCTGTAAACATTGTCATTACTTGAGGAAGAGCTCGCAGAAATTGAGAGAACTCACCTCAATTTTGAAATATTAAATAAATCATTATCTTCCTAGGGAGATTTATTTTGCATGCATGAAAATAACAACTACAGTTTAAACTAGGGGTCAATCTATCCAAAATTATAAGTGACTTTATAAAAAATTGTACATACTATAAATCGTTTTACAATATTAATGAAATATTAATGTTTTTTTTTCTATCATACTTTGTATTTTTTTAAAACAATTTTAGTAGTGATATTAATTAATTAATTTTGCTTAGAAGAAATTAATTAATGAATGAATCATATATACCAGTGACATGAAGAGGAATAGGGACAAAAAGAATAGCATCTTGGAAAGAGTATCAAAATCTCCAACAATAGATTCCCAAGCCAAACTAGCCACACTAGGTGCTGCAAAGAACAAGAAGAAAACTGGCCTTAATAACGCAGGAAGACGATCACCACCAGACAACCTTTGATAAAGTGTCACAAACAACACCAAATAATGCACCATCCCTAATGAAAACAAACAAACAGCACTTTCTTTCCAACCCATTTCTGCCGCTGCTTGTGCTCCAACCAAATTCCCTATAACCGATAAATGACTCGTTGGATTCGCCACCGTCGTTAGGAATGATCTCTTCCCTTTAGTAAACCACTGGCCGTAAATTTTAACATCGAGAACAACCACCGGAACCGTGAAAACCCACCATAGAATTAAATAAGTAATGGTTTTGGGAGCTATGAATGGTGCTGATTGAAGTAATAGAAACCATGAAATCCATGGAGCGAAAAGATAGTTAACTCCAACATGGTGTAAGAATTCTTCTTTCACCATCTTAAAGAAAAATAAACATCTTAAGAGGTAAAGAAGAGAGAGGAATGCGAGTATAAAAAGAGACATAGACCATAGTACTATGAAAACAGAGGAAGGAAACATGCTAAGCACGTGTCTTGATTTGCTTGTGTCGTTTGTTGGATCAATTAGTGTTTTCCATAGTAATGCTTGGCCACCAAATGAGAGGCTAATTCTGAAATAACCTGCATGAAGTTTTTTTAGTATACTTGTTAAGGATCTTATTAAGGATCGTTTTGTGACCATTAACGAGGTTGATTTTTGGTTATTGTGGTTCGTGATGTTTTTTTCTATGATGACAAGCTCAATGTTTGATTTGGAAATTTTTTGGGTTGCACATTCCATGTTGATTTTCCTATTGTCAAACTCATACAACAATAGTAGTATTAAGGGAATTTATATTTGTGGATTGTGGTGTGCGCATATTGCTTAGTACACATGCAAGGATTTTATAGTAGGGGGAAGGGAAGACTGCAAGCTTGAGGGTGGACACAAGTGGTTGTATTAAAATCAAAAAATTTGTTAAAAGTTTGAAAAAAAATGGAGAAAACGTTTTGTTATGACTATAAGACAAAAGTGGTCCATTTGTATAAAAAAAGAGAGAGAAAAATGGTCCATTCTGGTTGTCTTTGCGAATTGTGAGCGTATAATTTCCCTTTAGTAATTGTAATTTTCTTTTGAAAATTTGTCGTTTTTAGCCATTCTAATACATATGTGTTCATATTAGTAGATTTTGAGTCAAGCGTTAAGAGATATGTTCGTGTAAAAAAAAAAGAAGACTAAACCTACATGTTCGGATATCTTGGCACAAGATATGTTCACAATGTCTTGAATGTAATTATTTCATGTAGAAAAATCTATAAAAGGAAATGGTGTCCGTGTAAAAAAAAAAAAAGACTAAACCTACATGTTAATTATGCAACTTGAATTTTAGTCAAAAAAAATTAGGTGACTTGAGTTTTAAGGGTTTAATTGCGAGTTTAGAGTAGGGAATACTTTGTAGGAGGGGAGGAAGGAAACGAAAAGAGAATTCCTCAAATTTCTGAGCGTTTTTGAATGTAATGAAAATACTTATTAACAATATTATATTACACTATTACTTTTTCTATGATATTTACGGGATTTTTGGATTTGTAATCTGATATGAGTTTTTCCACTCTTTTGGGTTGGAAAAATGAGTTTTTCATCAATCCAGATTAAACAATTTGAACACCCCCTAAACACTTATCTTGTGCCAAGAATTCAGGGGAAAACTGTTTAGATTGTATAATCTGAACTGTATCAACACAAAGATTGAGTTTGTTTTGTAACATGGATATCCCGTTTAAGAACAATACTAATCATCCTAACCCACATCCTTGTATTTTAAGTCATTGTTAGTTGTTCGTATTATGTCTCAGTCGAAAATCCAGTTTTCAGACTACTTAATCAGATTGCTCCAAAACTTTCACATAAAATCAGGGAAAAAAAATCAAGGATCAATATTCTAAATTCTAAAATGGAACTTCTTACAGGACTCCGTCCCTCAAAATTTAAAATTCCATCAATTAGACTCATTTTTCATTTTTTCATATTCTCAAAAAAATAAATAAAAAAATTGCAATAGTTTTATTTGATTTTTAGAATTTTTAGGTGGTATTTTGATATTTTTTTGATTTTATTTCATAGGTTTTTTTATATCATTTTTACTTTGTATTTTTGGCTGTTTTTAAAAGGGAAATTCACAAGTGCTGAAATGAGAGAGATTCTGATTGCTGCTTATGAATAAGCATGTTTCGGATTCTATAATCCGAAAACATCTAAACTGTGTTCGGATTATAAAATCTGAAATTCTATGAGTATTTTTATAAAACAAATAGGGCGCACGAGAAATGTACAGGGTTGGAAAAGTAATATTCATAGTATTATGTTAAATACAAAATAGGCCCAAATATATATTACAAATGTGGCCCGATTTGTCAACCTCATGGCCTGGATATTTTGTTGTAAGTCCAAAAAGGATTCTGAAACAGTCCCAAATTTACCTTGTACCCTACATCTGTACTTTCATACCAACAAACCACTACAAATTCAAATTTTGCCTTTTTTACATTTAAATTTTTACACCTTCATTTTCAACATTTTCAAGTATAGCATGAGTTCACCCTCCACATGACATTTCAGGTATGCAAAAAATTTCTGGTTTGTTAAAAATCCCAAAAAACTATATCTTACATTTCAGGTTTACAATTTATTTTTTTTGGAAAACTATAAAGAAAAAACATTTCCCGTTTGGTTAAAATTTCCAAAAAAACTTATAATTCACATTTCCAAAAAAAAATCGAAAACTATAAAAATCCTTTCATGTGTGGTTAAATTTTTCGGAAAACATATATGACACATTTTTTAAAATAGAACCAAAAACTTAAATTATAGTTTTCTAGTTTAGTAATATTTTTTCAAAAAAAGAAAGAAGATATTCTATTGTTTTTGGTTTTTTAACGGATACGGACATATTTCAGTTATGCAATAAAGACTAGTCATACACTACCAAAAAATAAATAAAGACTAGTCATATGTAGAGACCTCAACTCTTTCAAAAAAAAAAATTGTAGAGACCTCAACTTCATTTAAAAATACATAAAGGTTTGATAGACGGGAAGCTCCAACAAGTTGGGCTAGGGAGGTTGAAATTTATTTTCATGCAATTATATTCAAATACAAACCATTATAAATATAATCATATCAATTAACCCAAAGATTGACATAGTGATGAAGAATTGAGACCAAAAGATGTGCTATAATATTAAAAAAAGTGTATTTAATTTCTTTTAAAATCAACTTTACAAATTCAATTAATTTAAAGTTAATATTTTTAGACCAAACAGACAATTAAACACCTAAAGAGATAGATAATAATCGCAGGTGCAGCTGATCTAATGTAACATTCTCTCCTTCTAATAAAATGGTTAAATTTAACACGTTCTCAGTCCTGCAGTACCCCACTTGTTAGCGGAGCCCGTGTGCAAGTTCTATATGGACGACAAACAGAAGCATTTCCAATTCCTGTCTTGTGTCTGGCCAAATTTTGCATCTCCAGTGTTGACCTCTCCATTAAAATGGTTTTCTAACATCTCCATAAAATAATATATTTAATTATCCATCAGTTATCATTGTATTCTATATAGTGAGTCAATCACATAATCATTATAATTTTGAGGTGAGAGACAAGCCATGAAAAGTGGAACGTAAACCAATCTTAAAATACGCGAATTAGATCCACCGCACACGCAAGAGTCCACGACTTTTTTAACTAATGGAAAATATATTTTACAATTAAATAAGAAAAATTAAATGAGTACAAAGGTAAGAAAAATTAAATGAGTACTCCATACCATAAGGGTTGAAACCATCACCATTTTCTACATGAAATAAAAATGATCATTCTTATAGTTTTGAAATAAACGGAGAAAATTTAAAATAGAGAAGAACTTAATTTACATCATACATGATAGCGAGAAGAAGAATAAGTCAGAAAATAAGCAAAAACTAACAAGTGGGAAAAACTAGAGAAAATAAACACAATCAAAAAAACTCGCCTATGAGGCGATTCTAAACCAATCAGAGTGAGATAAGAACGAAGCAACAAAAGATGCACTATCGAAAAATCAAGCATGAATCAATCCAAGTCGGTAATTAACCCCACAAACGAATCAAATAAGGAATAAGTTCTACTTCTCATTCATAGTAAGTACATGAATAGACTTTTTATTTTGTTCCTATTATGGACCGGCCCAAGACGCAATCCGTCATCATCTTAAGACCCATTTTCACCGAGAACATCTCATAATCAACCTTTAATCAATCTCATAATTTTGGATCCTCTCCAAATTGCACCACATCAACAACTCGAAACATCTCCTAAAGACTACCAGATCAGGACAATGAAAGACATCATCCGTAATTGTTCCTCCTTCAATCTTCATCCCCTCTTTATTGACACATATAAATATTGTTCCCTACAAGAATGCAACGTATATCCCACTTCAATTCTTTCCGCCCAAAACATCTCATTGTTGCTCTCTTATTGACTTGACGTGAAGTATTTACATATACTACTACATAGGGCCAACCATAACAATTTGGAGGTTTCGCTCTAATAGAGATAACATAAAAAAAAAAAAATTGGGCCCTAATAGAGATAGGCACCAAAAATTTAAAATGAGCTAAATATTTTTTATTTAAATTATAAATAACATTAAAAACTTATAAATAACTATAAAATGAATTGAATCAAATCTGAATTTTTTTAAAAACAAAAATTAAAATTCAGCACCTACAATGATAGACAACTAAGTCATAGATAAATAAATGAATCACGATTCAAGTATGACTTATACGGTTTAACCTACGTACACATAGACTGTTACCTACAAACAATTAATGCATAATTAGCAGCAAAAGTGTTGCATGCCTTCCAGATTTTTACATATCGACAAATGACATTTACTAATATATTTTATATGTCGATATGTTTTATTTGTTTTAATTTTTTTTGCAAATTTAAAGATCTTCTAATTTTGAGTTGATACTACTCAACGGATCACAATTCCAATTCTAGTTCGGTCAACCTTCTCGATCACACCTCATATCATATCGGGTCTCTTGAAATTAATCTCGTTTAAGAAAATCATCTTTGGACTGGTTAAGAGACATGAGTAAGTAACGATGGCCGTCGGATTTGGGTTACGTGATAAAGTAAAAAATGTTATATTATGATGGAGACGTATATGTTTGATCAGTTGATGAAAGGAGGAACGTATAGATGCATGTTGAGTATGAGTAGTGTTGCACTCACTACTACTACGGTATTAGATTTCCACATTTCATATTCATAGACGTAAAAAATTGGAATTAATCTTGTTTGAAATTATTACGGAGACGGTCAAGGAAAGTACAACCGGGTTTTCCGGTGCAAGGACGAATAAGAAAAAGGTGATGTAACACGTGGAGTAACATTGTCCGTAGGATGGTCAACGCACGACTGTTATTTACTCATCCTAGACGAAGAGAACTGTAGAGAAGTTCCCTAGTGATAGATAATAGATTTTCATGTCCCCCACACGCACTCTTTCTTTTTCACTCACACACTCACATGATATGATATCATATCATCATTAATAATCTCTCTCTCTCTGTAAGTGAGAAAACCACCATAGCAAAAAAATATAAATAATAACAGTCTGAATAATTCCTCTACAGTACTTTACTACAGTAACTACAAACATAAAATGAGGCTTATACAGTAAAGTTGATGGGTGCAGTTACCATTGACGGCGTTGCAGAGGAACTCATTCCGTGCCATAATTTCTGCCTTCTTTTAATGTATTTAGTAATTTTTATTTTATTTTCATTTTTTTCTGTTTTTCTAATTTCTTTTTTTGGTTAATTAAGAAACAGTTTTTCTCTTCAAAAGCTGCAAAAACTAGCCTAGAAGATCATACTTGAGAGACGCCCCACCAAAACCCTTTCCTCCCAAGAGTAAAAGATTTTTTGAGTCAAAATTATTAAGCAATATATTGATCAAACCGATCCATTAATATAGGTTTAAGTCTCTAGTACTATGGATGATAATATTGTTGAGTACTGCAATAAATGGCTGGGTTATTTTGTCTAGGTAGAAAGGAAGATCAAAAAGAAGATAAATTAGATTATTATAGTAGTAAGGAATTATTGTTAAGAAACGAGGAGATCTATAATAACAAAGGGTTAGAGATATGGCCACAACAAAGCTTAAACATTTACAATGCGTTTGGAGTGGGTCATAGTAGTAGTAGCAGAAATTCTTCGTTTGATGAGTGTGAAAGAAGATTTGGTATAATGAGGCGTAGTGGAGGAATAAATTGTCAGGACTGTGGTAACCAAGCAAAGAAAGATTGTATACATCTAAGATGCAGAACTTGTTGTAAGAGTCGAGGGTTTCAGTGTCAAACACATGTTAAGAGTACTTGGGTTCCCGCTGCTAAACGCCGTGAACGACAACAACATCTATCTGCGTTACCGTTTCGTCGTCGAGATCATGGAGACAATTTCAAGCGACACACAGAAATTAATCAAGGTGCAACCTCTCTTCCTTGCCCTCAACCACCCATCCCTACCACAGGTATGTAATGTTTTGTACCCTAGCTAGCTACACATACATATATAGGATAAGATATTAGTTTCTCAATAATTACAAAATGAATAGCTAACTTTTTTAACTTAATTAGATTTTAATATAATACTTTACTCTCTCATTCTTTGCTTCATGATTGATGTATATATAGGTCCATGAAGAATTTTCAGCTATACAATACATTAATTGATATTACTTTACTGCTAATGAAAAAATGCATTGAGATCTATGAATGTAGTCCTCTATATGACTAGACCTTAACTAGTATACGATGATTTTGAATATGGAACCCCACTTGGATTGGATCCATGGTCATCCATCATAACTTGTTACTGTTTTTTTGTGTCCCTCGCTATCTTCTTTTTCATTCTCCATCACTGTTTTTAAGTAAAACTGACGAACTCAAATTATTGGTTTAGATCGATAATGCTATTTTTTCATTTTTGTTTTTTTTTTATATTTATAATGATGGAAAAACTAATAGAGGACAAATATATGTAGCTTTTCATGAATGAATTACTTTTTTGATTGAATTTTCTTGACTACTTAGGGTTGGAGTTGGGACAATTCCCACCTGAGGTGAGTTCTCCAGGAGTAACGTTTCGGTGTGTGAGAGTGAGTTCATTGGACGGTCCAGATCATGAGCAATGTGCGTATCAAACGGCCGTGAACATAGGAGGGCATGTTTTCAAAGGAATTCTCTATGATCAAGGTCCTCCAAATCTTTACACCAGTATTGCACCTATTGAAGGTTCTTCTGGCCATGGTGGAGGTCATCATCAACCTCAACAACTTGATTTCTTGACTGCAACAACAACCACAGCTACAACCAGCGGTATCCATTTCGACCCTTCGCTTTACTCAGCTCCGCTCAATGCTTTCATGGCAGCTGGTACACAATTTTTCCACCCCCAACATCCTAATTAATACGTGTGTTACTCTATCTATATTTGAATCATATATAATTGGAACCGTGTCTTGTTTAATCCTTGCACATTTCATTTTGTCACGGACTCTAGCTTGTTAGGACTTAATTAGTGCTAGTGATTCTGATTGTAATATAAGCTTATGTATCTAGAAGGAAAAGTTTTGAACTTTAAAAATGATTAATGATTCTGGTGGTGCATGAAATTAAAGTGGATTACGATGTAATTTGTTTTGTGTTACGGAATGTTAATTCAGATTTTCATGCTTGTTTTGTGTTTTCCTTGGCTTTACACAACATGTAATTTGTGAATACGTATGCAATGCAATATTATAAATAATGCATGTTTAAGAAGTTTTGTTGTGTTAGATGATATTATTAAGGAAAATTCTATGGTGAAGTCGTGAAAATAACTTTTCTGATGAAGTTAACACTATAACATTAATAGTGTAGTGAGTAACACCTCATTGTTTGTACAGTGGCATCAAAAGTTAAGTCCCCATAGCATCATCAATTTATCATATTAACAAGACTACATTTAATTTAATCTAATTTTATCCTACCTTGTTTTAAGTGTAACACCCCACAAAGTGTAACATTTAAGACTATCACATAATATCATCAAATCTGTTTGCATGTTAAAGATGTCAACGATAAAATAGTACCTGTAAGTCCAAGATATTGCAAACATTACTAGATGAATTACTATTGATCATTAATCAGTAATCAACCATTTAAAAATGAATCAAACATTAAAATCAAAATTAACTTTTTCAAAAAAGTCAGTTTCCTGACTGCACCGTAGAAGCTCCCCATTATTAATTTGATTTCATTTTAGATTTTAGTATTTTTTATATTTGCCTAGACCCCAAGCTATTTTATAATGCGTTCCAATTTCCGCTGCATAGAGTAATTTAAAGGTGAATACAATGGTATCCATTGAATTTGGTTGGGCATGAACTCATCATCCAATTATTCAATGCTATATCATGTATTTATTTTAATTTATTTCAAAATAAAATCAAATTTTGAACGAGTTTTATCTGCGAGATACCTGTACCCAACCAAGCATTAGACCATCTAAGAATTTATCTAATTTAAAACCATGGTTGGTAGTTAACTAGATATGCTGCTTTCTTCTGCCTATTTGTTTGCTTGCCAAACCCAAATTGAACTAGGTGTAAGTTTGTTTTGTTTTTTTTGGTTCAGCTATAGCTTGAATTTAAAAGTTTTTTTCTTCTTATCAGCTTTTATGATTTATTAAAACTATTATACTATTTACACGATGATGGTCCATCCTTTTCTTTTGCTTGTCTCCATGTATTTCCAATTGGTACCTAATTCAGCAGTTAAGTTCAGTCTCTAAATCAAAGTAAAAAACCACTGGATAGTTATGGCTGATCGCCTCACTTTCTATACCTTTTTTCTTCTCTTTTCATCAATATATCTTCTCCATATACGTATAAATGGAGAATTGCAACTAGCATTTACACCAACTACTTCTCTGAAAAACCAATAAAATTAGCCACTGGAATTGACACCCATGATCCGCGGATGTCACTTCTATATACTTGAGTTGGAAAAGTGATTTTCTTTGGTTCATGATGTTCAATGCTTCTAAAAGTATGTGCGTATATATATGTGATGTATAATGTTTCTATAAGTATGTACTGCACCCATTGATATAGGTTAAGGTACATAGCATACAATAGGGCTAATGATACACAATTCATAGATTGCTTGTTTTAGTGCATATGGAAGTATCAGAAACTCTACCGAAAATTTCCCTACATTTGTAATTACTGGCGCATTGCATGTGCCACATAACCTTCATTTGATTGAGACATACCACTCTCCTTCTCTTTCACCCATTCTTTCTTTTGTATTATTTATTTATTATTTATTCATTCATAATCTTTTTTTTTTCCGATTCTCATACCATTCTATTCCTCTTGAAATTTATAGAGAATTCATTTTGAAATATAAAATTGAATTACTGTTGCATGACCTAACTATATTCTGGGAGAGGATTCGGTGTCTTTGGCTTCACTGAAAGGCACCGAATCCTCTCCCCTATATTCCATATCAAGGAAATTAAATGTATTAAATTTTTTACTTTTATTCTTCAGCAATAAGATCAGTTTTCATGATTATACCAATTAATATGAACCGAAGATTGAAGTTGACTGGATTTTATACTTTTTGGAGGACACATATGCGGACGGGATAGAAAAGGAGTTGAATCTATAATTGTAGCTTAAGTCTAGTCACTTCTGTTTGCCACATGCATCGAGAGAATAGAAAGAAGGAAGAAAACAAAGTAAAGCTAGTTTAAGAAATCATCGTTCAATAATGCGTGTTTGGTTTTGCCGTGTACAGAATTAATCCGATGTATAGAATTGATGATTTTGTCTGAAATGAGTTTAACATAATTGATATTGATTTATGCATGGATGCAAGTAGAATTGATTAATCAAAATAAATGTTGTTTGGACTTTGGATAGTTTTGATCAAAATTACTAAAGTGAAGAAAATTAATGGTCGTTTAATGTAGAATTGATTGTGGACGAATTGAAAGTTAGGAATGTAGAATTGATTGTGGACGAATTGAAAGTTAGGAATTGTAACTTTAAAGAAAAATGATTTTGGAGGATGAAAACAATAAGATGGAAACCCAATTTTTAAGGTGGAGTAGAATTAGAAATGTTTTTTTTTTCTTCTTTCGCACCGGTTTCCGACCCACCAACGGTGAGCAACTAATTCGGCTTATGTGTAGAGGCATGCGTAGTGGCCAAGCGTTGTTTCCCCTGGAAATCGAACCTGGTATTCCCCGGGTACGTCCCTAGAAGGAGCTCCTTGCACTGGAGCACAAACAACTTGGTTGAACTTGAGATCCTCTCCATTTAAAACCATTTTCATTTCCTCCATTTAAATAGATAAAGACACAAAGAAATTATAAAAAACATAATTAATTAATTAATGGTGGTGGAACTCACATATTGGTGGGACCATAATCTTTTCTTTTATCTATATCTCTCCAAATTGCAATCTCCATTTATTTTTAAGCAAATGGAGAGGATCTTAACTTATAAATAAGTTAAAGAATGAGCATAAGCTAGTAAACCCACAACAAGATTTAACAATTATTTTTGATAGTTATAAAAAAACCTTAATTAATAATATTTTTAAGAAAACTACGAATTACCTAATTATTTAGTATGCTTATTTATATATTTTTGGCTTTTCTGTTGTCAATATTTAATATTGTAAATATTGAAATAAGAGTATTTTTTTTTTAATACGTTGAGCATCTTTTACTTTCAGATTTTTAATATAATATCTTCACATACTTCAATTATACTTTACATTTAAATGATTTAAATTAATCACTATGGTATTTTTCTGAAAAGAAAATTAATTATTATCGTTAAAATTTTAAGATGCTATTTTCTGTCACTCATACTCAATGAAACTAGACCTTGCACCCGGACTGCCGTCCGGGTCATACAAATAGCATATATTTGTAAATCATAAAAGTAAAACTTAATAGTAGGTATCAAACATTGAACATAAAGTTTATAATTCAGTTAATACAATTGGGACATAAAGATACATTTCATGATAAATTGCGAAAAACTTCTTTGTAAACAACGTTTGAAGTACTGTTGATGCAAGTCCCATCGTCGTCAGTCAGAAGTATTTCATCAACCAATTCAAAAAAAGGACTATTACTGAACAGAATTTAAAACAAAAATTAAGCTGCATGCTCAATAATAACCAAAATTTTGGACTTAAACATACATTAAAACAACAACAGAAATCAGTACAGCAAGAACTGAGAATTGAAACAATAAGTTTTAGTTCTTTGGTTCAATCTTAACAGATTTGAGCTTGACATGCTTTGTAGCAGAGACATATCCAGCATCAGCAGACGGGGTGGAATCCAACAAAATTGTTTCAGCAGACTTTTTTCCAGAAAGTTTGCTGCAAGGCGTAGTATCCACTTCTTTTTCCTTGTCATTGTTGTTAGTCACAGGATCCATAGCATCTGTAAGGTTAACCATGGTATTGGATGATCCAGCACAAACGTTCTCTAGAGTCTGGTTTAAAAAATGAGATTAACATTAGGAAATTTATATTTAAATAGATCACGTATCACATGGAACATCAAATCAATTTACTAAAAAGAATATATTGCACACCTCATCGGCAGTCAATGTCAATAGCGTCTCATTTGCTACATCTTCATTATCAGAAAGCTGAAGGTGCAAACTAAAGCTATAAGAAAGAAAAAATTCAAAGCACAAATAAGTTAAGGGTGATGCAAGTGATTAATATACCTTGATATTATGAAAAACAGCAACGCGATTGATTACATCCTCATCAGCAGTTGTTCTCTTGACAGCATAATTGCGCCAGTTGTGGAGTGTATTACCATCACTGACCTCTACTTCGAATAGCATTTGCTTGCCAACAAAGGAGTCGAAATCTGACGGATAATCAGATGAATTGTTTGGCTGTTTGACATCACGTAGGTAATTATTATAACTTATTATAAATAGAAAATGCACACAAAAGGATAAAACAATTATAACTATGGTTGTTCATGTTTTAAGTAAGGGAAGCATTATACCTGTGCACCAATCATGTCTTGTACAGTTCTGATAAATAAGTCCACAAACAACACCATGCACAACGAAAACAAATTGATTATCAAATATATAGACAATTGGTTTTTTTGTGGTTCCACAATACAGACGACCAGCAACCGTTTTCACTCTCCCTGCGCACTTTGTACATGCCTGGTAATACCAATTGTATTCTGATTCGATCCCACAGATTGTAGCGAGAACAATCCCTTGGCATTGCTGTATAAAAAAAAAAGATAAGTTGGTGTATTGAATTCATAGTACTTCAATTCATAGGGTTTTACATTGCATACCTCGGTTGCCTCTATTAAGTCTTCAATGGTCATTCTCTTAGTCTGAAGCATATCATCAACCAAAGAGACAACTGTTGAAGTTGTATTCTGGCTTACACATTGTGACACTTGCACATCTCCACCATCAATTCTGGTTAGCAACCATTGGCAGAGGTCAGCTAGAAAACTAAAGTCCGGTAATTATATAAAAAAAACTTGAAAAATGAAATTAAACAAATGTTAATTATATTACTTAGATTTGAATTCAACAGCCTCTGGCAAGTCACCATCCAGTAGCAGATTTGTTCCAAAAAAGGCATTAGAAACGCCCATGATTCCACATTATTTTTTTAGCTTGCTTTGTTGGATCAAAACAACAAGTGATGATGGATTATGAGCTGCCAAGAATGAATTCATCCTCTCAGCATAGTTAGCCCATAGTGTGCAATGAACCCTCATACTTCTGAGAAATATATATCACTTGGTTATTACTTCTGAAAAATATATCACTTTTGAAAAATATATATCATTGGTAATATCAGTTTTTTATTAGTGTTGGGCGCAGGTCCATTGAATGGGAAAGGCTCTTCCCATTGAAAGTGAAAAGTCCCAATAATTAGAATTAAAAGTAAAACGTTTGTTTTGATAGTCCATCACAATAATTGCCAATAATATATGTATCTTTTCAATGAGTCATGGGAAACTGATCTTTATCAATTCCAACTTACACACACGTGCTGCATGCATCTGTGTTAGAAAGGGAACAGTCACAAACACCTTAAATTGCTATAACATAAATTTTTTTAAACCAACAAATTTTTTCTAGATTCTGCATTGTTAAATAACTATACACGTTATTTTTTTTATTAAAAACCAACATATTTTTTTTTTAGCTTTCTTTGGAAAACAATCATACATTTTATAGTAGTAATGTGTCAACTTTTTCTTGGATACCAATTATTAGGATTCATGTACTTTAATATTTGAAGAAATGCCTCATGGCAACAAATAATGACTACTAAAGTTCAAAAAAAAATTGAATTATACACGTTTGGCAAGCAATTAAATAGTTTCCACATCATATCTTACCTTAGGGATGCTTCCATGAATCCACGAATCCATAAGGTTCATAAGACATATATTTTAATTTATGTAGATTCATTGATAAAATTATTTTTTGAAACATCAATAGTGGTATTCACGTATATATTTTGATAGAGAAAATTGAGAAAGCCATGCTGTTTAATACTGTCCACAACACTAAAATGCATTATAAACAACAGTGTTTATGTTACAAAGTAATTTAGTAACATGTGTTGAATTTGGCTTAATAACTTGGGATAATGTAAATTGGCAAACATGATAAAATTTGTTCGTCTAACTGAAGTTTACAAATAGCTATTCATGAACATTTAAAATACATTTATTTTTCCTAGAAGCAATTCGTAAAGCTGCGATGTCTCTGTTGATTTTCTTTTACTGAAATTAGTATTCCCACCATTCATGATCATATACAACCATGGTTTTATCATTCAGGAATACAACTCTGCTAACAAACACAATAAGCCGACACAAAAGTATAAATTGATCTCACAACTCTCATAGGAGAATTTACCATAACAAAACCACACACATATTCAACGTCGATCTCAACCATGAATGTCCTATACTTCAGGCGTCGCACGTTGATCCTCCTATCCATTTCAGTCACTGGGTTGGGACCAAGTGGTGTTGCAAAAACGACACACCAATCATCATGTTTATACGCCAATAATAAGGAAATGTTAGGGGGAAAGCATCATGTTTATATGATAATGTTGTGAGAACATACCAATCAACATGTTGTAAGAGAGCATCGCCTGGATGTTATGGTGGAAAGCCATATCATGAGATAGTATTGATAGTATTTATGTACTGCTACCTTTGCTGGCTAAGTTCAAAATATTCCTTGATAGTAGCACAATATCGGGAGTTTAATACCATTGACCCAAGACAACAACTAATAATACTCATTAAAGTCATTTCGGCAAGTAATATAAGCGAAAAAGTATTTATACCAAGATTATCTCTTACACCTTCCGATGTTAGGATTCCTTTCAAATTTTAACTTAGACAGTTTTCGATAGCAGTTCCATTCGCCATGACCATTAACAAAAGTCAGGCCCAATCTTTAAAGAATGTTGACATATATTTGCCAAGTCCTATTTTTTTCACACGGCCAGCTTTATGTTGCAATATCTAGAGTTACTTCTAGAGATGGGTAGAAGATACTTATTGCAGATGAAGATGCTCAAGATAGCGACCTGACTTCTAACGTTGTATATAGAGAAGTATTTTGTAACGTTTGATATGTTGTCTTAATTATATGTTAGTACATTATATTTATTTAAAGAATGTATTAATTATCTACTAAGTACGTACTAAATATATTAGTATTTGTTGAATTTATCTATTTGTTTCCATAGTATGCTATTTGTTGTAGTTGTTCTTTTAAAGTAAATTTGTGACCTATTATATAATGTTTTACTTATGTGTGTACATTTCAG
>Ga0228710_1004601_pt1 | contig 21737 bp, 6 predicted proteins | sample MedpolnodulmetaG_FD_177995 | JGI IMG/M metagenome (GOLD analysis project Ga0228710, IMG submission 177995) | Root nodule microbial communities from Medicago polymorpha collected in Santa Monica, California, United States - pink nodules | ecosystem: Host-associated > Plants > Roots > Nodule...
AATCTTACAATTAATTTTCAAAAATCCCAAAAATAAGAAAAAATTCAAAAAAAATCTTAAAAATTTAAAAAAATCGAATTTTTTTTTCAAAAATTAAAAATATCAGAAAAAACATTCATATTTTTTTTTTAAAAATTAAGAAGATATTCAAAAATTCTGGAATTTAATTATCAAAATAAAAAACAACAAATAGAAAAAAATTGAAATTAAAAAGTATTTTTTAATTTTTAAAAATCTGGTTTTTTTTCAATTCCAATTAAAATATGAAAATAAAATTTGGAAAATTATATAATCTGAAAATTTATTTTATTTTAATTGTTGAAATCTTAATTTCATATTTTTTTTTTTCGAAAAAATTTAAAGTTTTTTTTTCAAAAATTGTATTCCATAATTTTTATAAAATATTTTTCAAAATTAACAAATTAAAAAAAAAAATCCAGAGCTTAATTTAAAAAAATAGACAATATTATTTTTTTTCATTTTTTTATAATTTATGGAAAAATTTCTTATTTTTCTTAACATTCGGGGTACTTTAGGTATTTCACATCTTTAGTAATATTTTTTGTAAAAAAATTATTATGTGTGCCACGTGGAAATTTAAGAAAATAAAAAATAAATAAATACCCAATCAACAAGCCACATCATCTCATTTATCCAGTTAAATGACCTTAGGGGGGTAAACCAAAGAACCTTTATCTTACAAGGGGGAATCTTCAAGTTTTTTTTCCTAGGGGATAAACCAAAAGACGCTCATATGGCAGGAGGTAAAAACCATTTAACCTTAGAATCATTTACTCTCGTAACATGTTCTTGTTTCAATAAAAGTTTCTCAATTTTTTATTTTAAAGAAGATCATCACCATAATGACTAATGGGTGAATAATTTCTCCCTTGTCTTGTGATCATGGAAATCCGTCTTATGTGAACTTTTCATGAACTTTTGTTTTGAGAATGCAAAACTGTAATCTAATCTCAATTGTTTTTATACAAAATCAAGGCAACATTTTTGTTGAAAGACAAGAAGGTTGCTCGAAATATGAGGTTAAACAAAGGTCTTGAAGCATGAGAATAGCCTAAAGTTTTTAGGATGAAACTAGTAATAGGCATTAATAGGTCTTACCAATATAAAAATCATGACAATATGAAGCTATGTTGGCAAACACACCATAAGAGAACAAATGACATTTTCAGAGTTACTTCATCCTTTAAGCGATAATTTCTCGTAACAATTAGAAAAGGGTAGGATTTGGAATTGGTCATTGTAATGATGAACTTCAATGATTTCAAGGCATACTTTTATAATTTGCATACTTTCAAAGCCAAAATCAAACATGGACCTTTCAAAAATCAAAACATCTCTAACTAAACACTTAGAAAAGAAAACCACAATGGCGGCCACAAGTCCATGTGGCTTTGATATTCTTTATTGCGAAGATATACTTGTGCATTTATGGGTGTATCACTGTTGGCACGGGTGTATTACGACAATTATGTCAATGAGCATTAATAATTGTAACCGTTGACCGTTGTATTATGCTAATGGTCGGAGACATTGTGGATCCAAGGGATCCTATGCCTTTGGACCACTTGAAGATGATGAATCGTTGTGAGTTGATGTGTTTTCCAACCTTTCGTTTGGCACATTATATGTAGGTCAATAAGACATATTTAGAATGACTTGCGATTGAGCGATCACGAACCTTTGCCTAGTCCAGAACAAAGTGTATATGAATTAAATGTGTAAAATAATTATTTTATAAATTATGCTCCCTTAGCCTGATGTAAGATGTACGTTTTCAAGTTCTTATCGTGTAAAAGACAGAGCGTGTCGTATTATTAGGATGAGGAATGTCAATATGCATGCATTTCATTCATCCTGCAGCATAGCCTCCTCCCCTCATTGTCAACAAAATTGAGGTTGAAACTTTCTCCACTTTTCAAACTCCACCTCCTTCCCTCACGCTATATATAATATTAGACATTTATTTATTTTTTCTTCAAGAAAAAAAGCTTCTGAAAATGAAATTAACTAAAGTTAGAATTGTTGCAACTTGCAAGTAGATGTTAAATCACAATCACAAGTGGTGTCTTAGGGGGCCAATATGCCTAATTGAATTTTAAGAATTTGTCTTCTTATCTCTAAAGTCTACAGAAGGATGTTCGAGAGCCATCTCTTGACTTGCATCATGCGTACAAGAAAGTAGAGATGATATTTCTCCGTAAGTGTTTCAATTTCAACAAAACGGATTTTTCCGGAAGAAAATGACAAAGCACTTCATATATAATCGTGGTTGAAACTTTGAAGTACGACACGACGACGGATATGGGTGAAAGAAATCACCTCGTTGGTTATTTGCTAAAAATATCTTTAGGAAGATAATTCCACCCGATCACTGTTATAAGCAAATATTGTTTTTTAAATCTAATTGATTCATTAAATAACAAATATATCTAATCTATGTTATAAACTAGTTACATTTTTTTTTTATCAATGAAAATAATAAGCTCACCAGGATGAAGGCCTGAACCTGTTTACACAAAAGAGAAAAGGAAGCCAAAGGCTCTTCTATAGCAACAAAAACAAAGTGTATCCTGCCGTGAAAAGCATAGGGCTGCACTTGCTCCTAAAAAATTCTAATCAGATATAGCTTCTGTTATGCAAAATATAAGAGTATCAAACTAGTCACATTTATTATTTGATGAATTTGAAAAAAAAATGATAGCGGTCGGAGGGAGTAATAAAGTATTTGAATGATCACAATTATTTTAACATACAATTAAGGACACACAAAAATACATATTATTTAATTTTCTTAAAAATGCATTTTCATTTTTTCTTTTTTCTTTCTATCATTTTTCAAGTATATATGTGTGTTTAAATAGTTGCAACTATAGTAAACAAATTAGTTATAACCACTTACGGATCTTAAACGAGGCAATATTAAATGCTATAACATATTTATATAAAAAATATATTAAAACATCATGATAAAATAATTTCATAGTTATTGTTAAGCAAAAAATTAGAAATTGCGCAAAAAGCATACTTAATTATATCTATAAAAAAATTAAGGACACTGTAACTGAATTTTTTCTTGAGTCGTTATTTTAAATTTTGTTGTATCATCTTCTTCATTTTCACCACTATCAAATATTGTTTTTTCTATGTATGTGATCAAACAACCATTTAACTTCATCTTTCATGTCATCGTGTCTTTTATTATTCATAAATAATAAGAGTCTTTCATAATTTTTTATGGGTGCTTTTCTTATTTTTTGGCAGTAACAAAAATAAAACGACTGAAAATCTTTAAAAAAAACAAATAAATAGCCGAGACAATCGCCTCTAATGAGCTAAAGGTTGATATGTTTCTGGTTGTAACCGCTCAAGACTTCTTTTATCTTTTAAAATATGAGTAAAAGATAACATAATGGATACTAATATCCTTCAAAAAATAATGGATACTAATAATGATGTAAGTAATATTATCTTATTATGATTATGAAAAATTATTTGATAAATAGCGGAGTTGGCAGCACAAGGGCGGCTGATCAGGTTGGATGATTTATGGGACCATCAATCTACTTAGAAAATGAGGGGAATAGATCCTCTTAAATTCTTTTCTCTCATATAGTATCTATCTCACCATTAAACTATTTTACTAAGTTTTATATTAATAACACATCTCATTTTTTTCAATTCAATATTGAGATTGATGATAGGACGTAAGGGACCAAGATTGATAAACAAATATATGAAGTTCCATTCTCATTTAGTTAATCATAAGATATTGACTTTTTTATTTTAGTATATTTTATACTATATGTAAGAAGATGGGGCCCATTTGTGCTCACTGTGGGTGCCTCATTAAATTGTTGCATTACACAAACCCACAAGAAGCTCGTGGTTTGGACCATTTTGGCGGTAGTATTCTGATTCTCCACATCTTGTCTTTCATGGGCATGCAACATGTGACTCATGATTCAGGAATAATATATAGTGTATATATTATTCAAGACAAATGTTAACCAGTGCTCGGAACACTAATTAAGAAATTATAAAAAGAAATATTTTTGTTGAAAATTGTAAATGTTACTTTTTAAAACTTAAAAAGTGTTGTTTTTAATGTTAATTTTATTTGTTTTTGCTATTTTTAGTTGCTTAACTAATGTTTTGGAGACACCGAAACTTATCTATTTTTCTTTTTTTAGAGGGGGCTATCTAAAAATTGACATACATACAAGTTGACTCTATGATGTTTATGAACTCAGAGTCATGCCAAAATAAATTAATTACTCCTCAATGGCTATATAGAGCCAAATCGACACAGAGAATTATATGTAGTTCACGGATCTAATAATTTTTGTGAGTGAAATGTTTTATAGACGTAATAAAAAACCTTTTTTTTGAGGCAATAAAGTAACAATTGAACTTATATATTGGAGAAATATGAAAATTAAGTTGACATTAAATTTGCTCTATCGGTATACTATAGTACCTGGCTGGCTGCATAAGGCTGTGGTGGCGAAAAAGGACAAGTTCGTCCTATTGTAAGTGTCAATCATATACCGACCAAAAAAGAATCGTTTGTCTCGTATATCTTTATGGTATTTGGGTTTAATTTAACCGTCCAACCAATATCTAATTTGTGGAAAGACATTATCCATATATGCTATTGGCATCACTTATATGCATCTTTCAGATTAATTGATCAAATAATAGGAGTTCTGGCACCGTCATACATTCGATCGAGTAGTGATTTAATCATTTCCTTATATAATTGTATTAATCATCAATATCTTAGAACCCACTTGGGTTGGCCTAATTGTGGTATTGGCTTGAGATCTAGGAGTGTACTCCTACTCAAAGTTTCAGGTTCGATTATCTCCAGTACTAATTTAGGTGTGTTAATTTAACTTCTTCAACAAAAAAAAATCATCAATATCTTATCTAATTTGCAGACAAATTTTGAGATTACTCTTCAATCCTCGTAAATTTTGCAAAAAAACATAAGATAAGTTGAAAATTCTAGCATTCACGATATACTTTTTAAATACAAATTAAAGGATTTGAATCAATTAAATTAATTCAAGATAATGGGAGATAAGACAACGTCTTGATGCTATTGCAGACAATCTAATAAATTTGTGAACAAATTTTATATAACATTGGTTTAAAAGTTACAAATGTTTTTAGTCCCTATATAATATACGGCTATTGTTTTAAGATTATTGACGTTTCTGATGCTCCCTAAATTGATATCCTCTAAAAGCATTATATTGTCAATGAAGAATTTTTTTATCTATTAAGTCATGCTCATTAGCTACTTCATTGAAGATTTGAAACCAAAAAGTAGGGGTGTACATAGGCCGGTTTAGGTTGGATTTGACCAAACCCAAGACCCAAACCATATATGGTACTTAGGGACGAATGCATTCAAGGGCTATGTGTGGCTAAAGCCCCACATGCCCTTTCTCTATTTTTTTTTCTTCATAATAAATAAAACACATGAATAGTGCTCAATTTTATGCTATGCAATTGTGTTGAGTTTGCTTATACATAAACGTTTCAAAAGATGAAACATGTGATATCTAGTTGAGAATAATAAAACTAAGTATTTTGGTTGCGAAATCTAAAACCTTCTGTTTTTTAGTAGTAATGTACAAAGTGAGATTAAATACATATTCATATGATCATTTTTTTTAAATATGTTCAGATTCTCGAAAAGGGTAAGCCGTTACTATTTGTTTGTCAAATGTCAATTGTTACGTGTTTTTTCAACTATGAAAGCTGTGAAGAGTAACCTATGCAACAAAGTGGATGATTAGTGGCTAAACGATCGTTTTGTAACTTATATATAAAGAGATGTTATTTTAACAATTAGCAATGATGTCATTTTAGATTTTCAACAAATAGATAGGAGACGACTTTCATTGTAATGTATTGTATCAAACAATGTTACTTTCTTACTTTTAATATAGTTTGTATTATTTTTTCTTTAAAATTTTTGCCCAACATGTACCAAATGTCTAGATCCATCGTTAATGGTACTTTGGTTTGGGTGAGTTAAAATAACCACCCGTTAGACTATTTGGTCAGTTTGAACAAACCCACTAATTTCTGATTTGGGTTGAGTTGGGTAGTGGGTTACCTAAATTATTTTTATATTTTTTTGTTAATATTAAACGAATAAATTATGAGTCTTCATATTTTTTCATAAAAATTACTCAACTATTTTATTTCTTAAAAAATTTGAAGAACATATTTTTACTATATTTTAGCGTAAAAAAAATAATAAGTGATAAATATTAAGTAATGAATTTTATCATAAAATACTTGCAACAAACTAAAGTTGTATGACATAAAATTGCATTAGTATCAAAACAACCAAAAATTGCAACATCCGAATTTGTAACTATAACATGTTTTGATTTTCAATATAGAGAATGCCTTTTGTCAATTTTGAAAATTAGACTGGATTTCTAACCAAAATCTTTTGTATTCTCCTTCCCAGTGAAAATAAAAATAAAAATGTTGGCATTATTGGGTAAGTGGGTTTATTGGGTTTGGGTATGATTTTAACCGAAACCCGTTATTTTTTATGGGTTTTTCATTTTCAAAACCATACTCACTCAATTACCCAACCCACTTTTTTGGATTTCTTTTGGGTGAGTTTGACGGGTTTTGCGGGTTGACCCAACCTATGTACACCTTACTAGAAAGAGTGGTTAGTAATAGTAGTGAAGTGGGGTCAATGTGAGTTTAACTCAGTTAGTATAGACAATGAATATTTGTGAGCTTCAACCACTAGACTATTTGAAGAAAAAAAATAGTAGTGAAGTGGGAGAGAAAACTTGTACAAACACTCTCTCTTTCTTAACGCTAGTCCCACAAGCAATTTTTATATACACTCCCTCCGTTCATAAATACATGTCATATTTTTTAAAATGTACATTGTTTACATAACTTACTTTGACCATATTTTTTTAACTAAACGTTAGCATATAAAATATTGTTCGATTTGTCATAAATACATGGTGATTATTCTGTTTTATTTTGATATTATATATTAATATGTTCTTGCAATTGAAGTTTATATGAATCAGTTTAAAGAATTCATTGAATATTTTTTAGTTTAATTAACTAGATTGGAAGTGTTGTTTGTTGTATATGGATGGTATAAAATGGAAGTTTCATTGTATATATTGTGCCTTCAAAATAAGTCAAGGAGGTCATTGTGGTTGCTTTGCTTTTGCAGAAATTTTTATTGATTGCTCGGTTACATTGAGAAGCATCACCTTCTAGCATTTTCTTCATGGCAGTTATATAAAAAGGCTGATATTTGAGTAAAGACACTATCAAGAATCGACATCAATTTTGAAAATGATATCTTTAATCTTAAAATAAACCACTTTTGTGATATGAAGTGTTTTCTTCTAGCGTTTTTTTAAGCTTGGGGCAAATTTTGGTTGTCTTCAGAGGAAAGGCACCCAAGCAAAACGTGGGTTGATATCAATTTTAATATTTTAAAATAGTTTGTTCGTTCAACAATTTGTTTTACTATTTATGACTGGTCTGTAACTAAATATGAGTTCCTATTGTGCTTATGATATACAACTTTTATGTAATGCTTGAGTTTAGAATATCTTATGCCCAACTATTCTTTTTGATTGCATATGCCGAACTCTTTTGATATAAAATATTTTGACTTAAAAAAATATAATTTGATAAACATGATTTTGGCGGTGACTATCCAACTTAAAATTTTTCATGGCACTAAAATTCATGCAAAGTACATCAATCCTTAAAAAAATTCACCATTTTTTATATTCCAAGTATATCTCTGTATTCCTTAAAAAAAAAATATATCTTTGTATTAGTGGATACTCAATATCATAAAAGAAAACAGACATTATGTTTAAATATAGGCTAAAATGAGTTAAAGCTTAATCAAACATGGAGAAGTCACTCCAATGAGATCAACTAAATAAAAAGGTAAAATTTGAGCAGAACATTTTCCATATAAAATCAAAGTAGAATCACAATCATAGTTATGTAGAATAGATTTATGATTATGTTTAATTGTTAGTTTTACTTACTTTTTCAGAATTATAGTACTAGTATTTATCAATTTAAGTGTGAAAATCTTAAACTAGTTAGCATTGTACTAAAAAGCACAGGGAGTAGTGCAGGAAGATTTTGCCATACGGGGAAGGTGTCTGTCTGTCTGGGCGTGGTTCTTGAGAATGGCACTAAAATATATGACATCTTCTTCTGCATAAAATTTGTCAACTCACGAAACGACACGATCGAGTGTGTTATCTTAAAGTTCCCAAACAAAACAACCATGTTTGTCATAAGTTGAGAATCAGAAGATATCAGTGACACCTAGGCACGCACGCACTATATGTATATGACAAACTTATGTAATAACAAAAACTAAAAGTCTACTCTACTCTGTATTGTAACAAACAAGTGTCTCTCTTTAATTGCATATAAACTTCATTTTCATAATATTGCGAATGGAAATGCATGATAGTATGATAGATCATAGAGTTTTGATGAGAAAATTAATTAGAAATTGATATGATAAGATAATTAGACAAAAACACGAGTATGGAGAGGACTTGGACTTGACATTGAACCTGAAGGGTCCACTATGAAACCGTTGGATCCATTTCATTTAATTTAATGGATCCAAAATCCAAATCAAAGTAATGACCAGTCAAGAATTTGACCATCTGACTGATTCTTGACCATCTGACTCTGCATTTATTCTCACCTCTAAAATTAAAAAAAAAAAAGACTTTGGAACTAACTTATTGTTGGATGGTCTGGTTGAACAAAAACGAAAAAGTGTCTCCCTCATCAATTGCTTTGGTTTTCATCTGTGGGAGGGAGTGGGACCACACGTAATTTGTATGAAGGCAAGCATCCCGTGACTTACTTCTTTGTATTCATACATACAAGAAAGTTACTACGAGTCTCATTTCATATTGCACATTTATTTTTTATTTTCAATCTTATGTTTCATTACATCAACCAAAGTATCATTCTAGTTATTAGTAAAGGTTAGAGAGAGAGAGAGATATTAACTAGTGACCCAATTCATGAAAACTTCATTTATCAGATATTAACTAGTTCTAACAATTAATACTTTAAAGATTTAGTCTATTCAATACATCGGTGATGTTAGGTATGTCTAATCATGATAGAACAGAACACCGTACTCTAATTATTCATGTATCTTTGAAAAAATGCTTCAAGGACACAACCAAAAATAGCTAGGACGAAAAATAGATACTAATTTGTTTCATAAGACGAATGCTACTAGTGCGTATATGGTCTTGTTTTACAAAGATTTGTGCCACTGTTTATCTTCTAAGCTTGTTGCTCAAATCATATATAAGCTGAATAACTTGTACAGAAAGAAAGAACAAAAGTGTGTATTGAATTGAAAGTTACTTTACACAAGAGGCAGTAACTTATAACAGGAAGAATAAAAAGTAATTGCTGAAAGCTGGTTGTTAACATTGACTATGAGTGAGTGGAGCAGAGCAGTACTTTGTGTTGTATGTAATTGTTGAGCTAATTCCAAGTGTAGTTCAAAAGTGTCACTCTCACTACATATGTCCCTGTCTTCCTTGAGTTATGATTTAGAATGCATCTTCAACCAACCCCACCGCACCACCCCAAAAAAATAAAACCAATCAAGGACCATCGAATGTTAAAAATGATCCCATGTATTGTAGCCCATTGACGAAGCTTCTTGTGGAAGCAGTAGTTGAATAATAAAAACAAGAATGAATGAGACAACAGATATAAACCATTCATTCTTTACCTCTAATGACCCATTACATTATTATTTGTTTCCAAAGATTTTGTTCAAATCATAATTCGAACTCGGATACTCTCAACCGAATCTTAATTAACAGTTCATTAAACACTTAAACTCAATCACCTAGTCAAACCATTTCAATCTTAGTATCAAATATTCCCACACATTACATACACATGCACTTAACGGTTGATTTATATCTACACGAATGTTTGTTGCTGACATACTCTAACATGCTTTTATGACCATTTCATTTCTTAATTAAACTATCTTCCAATATTTGGCATTTTATAAACTAACAAATTATAAAGAATGAAACAAAAATAATAGTTATTGGCATTCATCTTCAAATGTAAATAAATTGCACTTAATTTAATACTGATTAACATACAAGCGTACATTAACCTTGAACCATTCGATTATTACACATAAAATCACAGCAAGGTTAATATAATGATGTGGCGGGTGAATCATAAATAATACACACACTAACAACACTCAATCCTTGTAATGTAGTGTACTGGTTCTCTTATACAAATGAAAGTAAATTACACAAATCATAGTAATAAGTATAAAAGACCCCCCATAATGGATTGCTTTTCATTTTTGGGTTGTAAGGACGTCAATACAGACGCTGAATTGTTGGCGGTCAGATGTGAAGTTTGGGTGATGAAGGACAAATTGATCGAGTCTTGCTAACAAGAAACTAAAGATAGAAATTTTATCTTGGCAGTTGTATTGAAAATGATTACTTTTAAATTATAAATACACAAATTCCAAGATAAAATTTCTATCTTGAAGGCCTTAACATGCGCCCGTAGGCAATTGTTAGCATTTTCCTTGATGTTAAATGATTATTCACAATGTCCCATGAAACAATGAAATGATCATTTACAGGCGACAAAAAACAATGAATACTTCATTAACGATAACCCAGTTTTGTTCCTCTGCTTGGTAGCATTCTTTTCATCCAAACCATACCGAAAGAGAAGAAATAGCAATTCATAAAGTAACATTTGCTCTGCAGTGCAGCGATTTTGCATTCCCACAAGCAAAAATCTATAGAAATAATCTCTGTACAGATATGCTGCTGATACATTTCATTGATACATAAGTGTTTAAAATATCTTGGTTTTGTTTGACACAGCCAGTGTCATATTCAATTAGTTCAGATTTTGACATAATGTGAAAAAATAGTTATCAGCCATGATGTTAAGGGTTTCAACTTTTGAGTTAATAATGAATGCATGCCGACATGCAAAAATAAAATAAAATAAAATAAAGCATCTTTAACCTATTAAAACCTATTCACATGTCAAACTAAATTCTCAGACTAGAATTTTAATTTGATATTTTACTTCAACTCATTATCAGATAACTTTTGCCTCAGGTTCTTCAGAGCATCCACTACTTCTGCATCAAGATTGTGCTTCAACAATCTACCTTGAAAAGAAGTGGATCTGTACATAACAACATTAATAAGTAAACCAATCGGCAGGATCTGTTAAAGTAATTGAGCATCAAGTACTAACTACAATAGAGAAGTGGACTCCTTCAAAAGCATAAATAAATTTCCCTGTAATAAAAAAAGTTGTTTGATTATCCCTTACATGATCCCATCACTTCATGTTATTGAGATAGGCAAATAGTTACAAAAAGTTGTTTGAGAAACCTAAGCACAATCAATCACCCACACAAGATTTACAACTTAATATTGGAAACTACATAAACAAAGACCCTAACTATAAGACATGTATAAAAAAAAATATGCATGTAGTTGAAAGTCACTTGAAATCAGAAACTCAAGCAATTTCCCATGAGAACATTTTTTGTGATAAAGTAACAATAAATATTGATTCAAAAGTTGTATGTTGCCCTGTCTAGAGTTACTTCTAGGAAAGGGTTGAAGATATTGATTCATGATGACGAGGGTAATGATACAAACGTCACATCAAATGTGGTATATAAGGAAATACTTCAACATGTACTTTAGTTAATTTGTATGAACCTAAACTATGGAAATCAATCCTCAATTGAACCCTCTTTTTGCAATGGTCTTTTGTATTGAATTTTATGTCCTCAATTTCTCTATATTATAAAATACCGACGATATTATTTCATGATGCACTAACTGCTAATATAAATGACCAATGCTATATCAGACCCGTGCGATAGCACGGGTCAAAAGTCTAGTAAATATTATATGCTTAGTTCTAACTTAGAAGACTTAGGTTTATGTAACCAAAACAAAACTTAGAAGAATTAGGTTTGATGCAATGTGGGGAGCATCTTGATCATCACAATACAATTTCATCTAAATGATACTGCCAAAGTACAACTCGTGAAGTAACAGTTTCATTCATATAGGCTCACAAGTAACCATAGCCATAACATAATATTCAACCTGCACACTCGACCAAACCAAAAAACCACATTATGCTTCTTACTCTTCCAGTAGACAAGGTTTGCTCCAATAAATGTACAATACCTTGAAATAGATCACTCATTAATAGGTGAACTAGCCCAATCTACATCTGAATATCCCACAATGCATTTCCATTGTCTTCACACAACAACCCTTGATCCAAAGTACTCTTATGCATCATAAAATTCAAACCCGAATGTCGAACACATAGAGATAGCAGAAATTGACTCATCATGTTAACTGCGGAGGAAATATCTGGTGTAATTATTCTGAGATGGTCCTACATTTACCATCTAGTCTCTTGAACCAACCAATTTCCCTTTACTGTTAAAATCCACGAGGGTCCAGGTTTTCAATTGATTATGCTAGTTTCTTCCAATATATCCAAAACATATTTTTTTGTGAAACCGCGTGCCATTCTCTGAATAAGCTATCTCAAGAGCAGTAAAGTAGTTAACTCTCCCCAAGTTTATGGTTTCAAAATGAATGAAAAGATGTTTCTTCAATAAAGATATTCCCTCCTATCATTACCTATAATAACTATAACATTCACATGAACGACCTAATACATTTATCTTCTAATTGAAGAATGTCAATAAAAAAAACTAAATGATCAGTTTTGCTCCAAGTCACACCAAATTATTGCACAACAAAACTGAATTTCACAAACAAAACTCAAGGAGATTGTTTTAAACCATAAAGAGATCGTTACAACTTACAAATCAAACCTTAATCCCCTTAAGCGACAAACCTTTAGTGGTTTCTCCATATATATTTCTCTTCTTCAAGATGACAAGGAAGGAAGGCATTATCAGTATCTACTTGATATAATGACCAATGCCAAATAGTTGCCATACCAAGAAGTCAAATTGAAGACATCTAGGGTACGGAATTTTTTTTTATCACTGTAAGTAAGGCCATATATTTGAGAGTACCTTTTTGCAGTTCACGAAGTTTTAAATGATTTATTTGGCCTTATAAATCAACCTTCATACCATAAATACTTCAACATCCAACAACAGTTTTTCGTCGGGGAAAGAAGAACTAATGAACACATTAACCTCCAAAAACTATTTTTCTTGGGGAAAGATGAACTAAGTTCCACATGTCGTTATACGCGGGAACAATCATCTCATCATGGCTTTCCTTTAACTCAAATGAGAGAGCCTCACTAAAATTCCTAGGAAGAAAGACAAAAAACAAAGTAGACATAATAGCATAATAAGATAAGATAAACATCATCAAAAAGCTTATCATTCATATTGTCCAGATCAACAGTATGAAAATCGTTGGAGTCGGGCATGATTCGTTGCAAATCTCATTGCCTTCTTCAATTGATAGAAACCTCGAATGACATTCCATCTGCATAATCAGAGGTTTCTGCTGAGGATATGACTGAATCTCGACAATTCTAGTCTTCTAGAATCCGCCGATGGGTTCAAGGGATATAAAGAATGACAAAAGTAGGAGTAGGTAAAGCCTCAAAAAGCATACTAGGTTCAACTTTAGACTAAAGAGCTAAAATATGGTGCCTCTTCAAAGAAGGTAACATCTAAAAAGTATATTGCTGGATTGGAGGAATTAGGTACTTATTAGCTATTGACATTAAAAAATTATAAAATGAGTGACGTGTAAAAGCAGGACCCACTTAAACATCCAAATGGGGGAGCTCCATTGTGGATGCTGGAAGATCTCTAATTCTCTATTTTGTAGTTCTTATTCAGGAATAACAAGTTGACTGAGTTTAGCAAAGATATTAAGAGTTGATAATAGTTTGTCTGTGGCGCTCAAATTGACTAACATCCATGACAGATTGTGGCGTTTTCCTCACCACCGATACTTGATTCACTTGTTGGGTGTGAGGGTCAAGGTGTGGATCACATCAGATTCATATGACTTGTTGATCGCGAGATCACAGTGAAGTCAGTTATATCCGTTGGTTCTCGTAGCTTGTTTAATATTGGGTTGTGATTTTCTATTGCTGTTGGTTCATGTCATTGGCAGGCCTCGAATCAAAGTTTCCACCTTTACAAATTCAAATTTAGTCTTGACAGCTAGCGAATTCGTATCAAGAATAACTTGAATATGGAAAGTAACTCAAAACTATCAGTCATTAAGACGAATAAGGGACAAAGAGGAAAGTTTTGATACAATGTGTGCGTAGCTTGGACCCTATATATCAGAATGAACGATAGCAAAAAGAGACCCTATTTGACTCTGAACTTGGCTAGAAAATGAAGGACTGACATACTTCTTAAGGTGACATGACTCAAAACTCAAATATTCCAACTTTACAACAGGTCAAAGAAGTTAGTCTTTAACATTCCACTATCCAGGATAGTAAGGGAATCAAAAGTAAGAATCTGGAACAGTTAAAGGCGTGAGTGACCTCAAGAAAATCAAGTTAAAAGGTCCATGTCATAGAGATTCGACAAAGTTTTACGTTGGCTGTCGAGGCCTAGCACAACCCTCTCCTTTTACCCGGGCTTGGGACCGACCATGGCAGAAACAAATAAACAATGCCTTGGACAAGTAATTTAGAGCCATCAGAAAGTATCGCAAAGCTAGACAACTCATGTAGAGAAAAAAGACAAGCGATTGGTCACCAGATTAATGGTTGAAGGCAGTAGTATCAAGAATCCAAAGTTAGATTATTACCAATATGTTATATACAAATAGTTGGGATTGTCGGTATGAGCAATTGTAGTGGTGGAGGACAAAGTATGTTTTCTACTTTCAGTAGTTTCCCCTATTGCTTGAACCAGGGCTAGGTGGGTTTCTCTAGTACCATTTTGAGATGGGAAAATTTACTGAATGCTTGAGCTCAGCACACAGACATACAAGATTTACAGTTTAGTATTAGAAACTACATAAATACAGAAACTAAGGAAATTAATTACATGACAACTATTAAAACTAAATAGATTATATCCTCCCTTAATAGGAGAAAGTTTCTAACAAATGTTCTATTTTCCTTTTCATTATGGCAGAACTTTTCTGCAGGAACCCGTCAAGAATTACAATGCAAGCATATAAGTAAATCCCGATCGTTAGATACTCATTAAGGAAATTTGTGACTGTAACAAAAATCACAATAGATAAAACTGGTTTGTAAATTTGCATTGCATTAGAGAATATTGCATCTCAAGTTGCACAGGCAATTAATACACAGGTCATAAACCATACAGCGAAAAATCATAAAACATTTATAACAAAACGAATATATCTGATGGAAAATACATACTATTTTTCAAACTCAATGCATACCTTTGCTCTTCAAGCATCTCTTCAACCTCCTTTTGTGATGCCTTGATCTACTATCCAAACAAGTAATAAACAAGAGCATGTAAAATATCATTGAAGGATATAAAATTCATCCAGATGATTGTCAATTTGTCACACTAATCATAGATTTGGATTTCTGAACCTCTTTAAGTGTATGGTCATGTATTTTTAAATTATGTAAACTCTTTAATTTAATACTCCATTCAAAAATTTGAGATTCAAATGTGCAACAAAAACAATTGAAGACAGGCGTATGAGAAGAAAACATTCAGAAACGTCATATTAATGTTTTACCTCGGTTACCAATGCCTTGCTACTCCAAACAAAGGCCCCCTGAAAACATCCAGAGTATAAATCTCAATTACAGTTACTTGATAACTGAGCAATGGAATGCACCAGCATTTGAAAAAAAGAAGAAAAGGAAATCATGTTAAAATCATAGAAAAATTTTATTTCCTTAGTTTGGACAGATTAACAAGGAGAGAACAATACTTATAATTAGAAAAGAATTATAAAGAAAACTGACAATCAAGTTGCTTCAACGTTACTCAAGTTTTCAATTTATGAGAATGTGCTTACTGCTCCATGTGCTGCTTGTTGTTGACAGTGATCAGAAGTGACGACCCAGACTTTGGGGCAACCATCCTCCTTTAAAGCTGAAACCTAAATTGAGTAAAGAATACAAGATTTAAGTAAAATGAAATCAAATATGTGCAGCATTCATGAAGACAAACATTTCCATTTAAATTGAATTGTGGAGATTACGGGTGATTTTGTTATTAAAAACATTAATAAGGCAAAACATTGCAATGTGCAGAAAATAAAATAATATATTGAAACCTCTTTTTCAATCCATGTATCAGCAGAAGCATCAGTTGAGAAAACAACGTCGATGCCGGAAGAATATTCCTTGTGATTGGGGAATCCAGACATCATGGCATCAAAAACAACAACGACTTTGACCTCTCTAAGCATACTAAAGGTGATAAGTTCGTCAATAAGCTTTTGGCGAGCAAGTTCAAGTTTTCCATTGAGAAAATGTTTTTTGAGTTTAATCCAATATCCACAGACATTGTAACCATCAACAAGCAAAACAGGGACAGCATTGTCAATTAAACCCCCCAGCTGATTTGTGCTGCAATGCAGGATATAATTTATTTAAAAAAAATAGTGAAAGAAAGAAAGAAGTTTGATTAACAAGTACTTAGTACTTACTAGTAGAGGGAGGTTGTTGGATCACGATAGAGGTCAGTTTGGTCGTCCGCAAGATCCTCTTTCTCAGCCTTCTTTTTACGGTAACGAGTAGAAGGTCTTGGAGTGCTGGATTTTCGTTTTTGGTACTCCTAAATAAATAAATAGAATAATAATTTATAGATAGATGCAAAAACATAAAGATAAATTAATAAGTACCAAGTACCTTCCATATCTTGAGGAAGCGAAGGTTTTGTTTGGCGTTAGAAGTGATTCTAGGAGGAGTTGGAGTTGGAATTGGTTGAGAATTAGAAGAAGAATCATTCTTCTTGCTGCTGCTGCTGCTGCTGCTTTTGGAAGAGGAGTATACTATCATATTCATACTGTGTCTCTTTTTACTGTGACCATAATCACACGCTACTGCACCTGCTAACCAACCAGATGATAATGGAACCAATTTCAGTTTCATCTTCATTTTCATTCATACTCTTACATCATCCCTCTTCCTCATCTATCAAACTATATTCAATAAATCAAATATTCTTAATTTTATTTTTTTGTGGTTCTGACCTTGGGAACTGTTTCGGGTTAGAAAGGGCTTCGGGATTTTCATGGCCTTTTACCAATTCAAAATTTCATTTCTTTCAAGGTTACTCTTTTACCTCCCCTATTTGCTTTAAAACAATATTCAATACATTCTTTAGGCATTCATGCCAATTCATCCTTTTAACTTTCAAATTATTCCTATCATTAATGGTACAAGAGAGAGAAATATGGAATTAGATGGATCAACTGGTTTGAAATAAGGGATTAAATGAGTTGACAAAACAAACATTTAGAGTTCAAGTCATGACAACAAGAAAAAAAATGTTAACATAACAGTTAATATACTAATATTTGTCCTTAAAAAAGAGAAATACATAATATAGTTTATAATAAGAAAAAATATTACAAAATGACTATAGAATGAGACAATTGTTTTGACTTAAAATGACATATTATGGATGTAAAGATGGTTTGGTGGCAGAGCTTGATAGGTCTTCCACCTTGGATGAGTGACAACTCTCCCTCGTACTCTTTTTGTGTTTTTACTCTCTTTCTAATACTTTCACGGTGGAAGATATGAAATACTCCCCTCACCTTGAAAGACGATTCGAAAGAGTAATATATTAGTGTAACAAATCATGCAATCACAAAAATAATATTTCGTTTGAATTTCTGTAAATTTAATTAGAAAATGAGATATGTATTTAATGGAACATGTAAAATGATGATAAATTTTTATTAAATTCATATTTAATTCATCTCATGATAAAAAGTTGTTCCCGTGAGCATAACTCAGTTGATAAGGACATGCATTATTATATGCAGGGGACAGATTCAGACCTCGGACACCCTACTTATTCACCTAGAAAAAGGTGAATTCTAGCCATTAGGCTACTTAGCAAATAAAAAAAATTGTAAATTAAAAAAAGTTAAAGAAGGAATTTTTTATTTTATAATGTTATGAAATTTTTTATAATGAGCGAATTTTTTTTAATAATGTTCTAAACATTTTTGGGTGCTATCCTTAGGTGGATCATGTTAATAAGAGCTATCCTTAAACACATCCTATCAGGAATCAATTTAACTTCAAAATTTTACCCCCTTCCTGCTTGAGTTATGTTCTACTAACTTTGATTGATGTATTGCAATGATTGGTTTGGTGAAAAGCAATCCTATGATATGCTTTATCATAAATTATCATAAATGCTTTTTAATTTTTCTTTTGTAGGCAGGATCAGTTGGCGTTGTATGTCATGTTGGAAGCAGGACAACTGGAAGTCCAAATTTATATTAAAATAAAATCATATACTGTATAAATTATGCAGCAAGTAGGAGGAAATCATTTGCAGTATTATACACCATTTTGAATTATTCGGATTTAAATTCTACTATTATTGTACATCTGTACTTTTGATGGTGTACTATCTATAGTTTTATTTTTCTTACAAAAAGTTTAAGGCAACTCCTTATTAAATTGGATATTGGAAAAAGCTCATATGAACGAAATCGAGCCAAATAAAGGCAAAGTTTATTCTAATTTCTCACACCAGTTGCTAATGCAAACTAGTTTTTCATTTCAGAAAAACTAATGATTAATTTTATAAAGGAATTAAATTTGAATTTTCTTAAATGAATCGTTTTTTGAAGAGCTTAAATGATTTGTATTTTATTTATGGGAAATGTTAACTTGTGTCCTTGGAACATAAGTTAAGAAATCAAATGTAGAAAGCTTTTGTTGGAACTTGTGCATTCAATATCTTAAAAGTTGCAAAAGTTATGTTTTCAATATAAAATTTATTTTTAATTTCTATTTTAAGCTCCTTAACTTGTACCCTAAGGGCACAAGATAACATCACCCTTTATTTATTTATTTAATTTATGATTTGATAAGGTGAGAAGTAATAATGAATGTAATTATAGTAAGTTTAGCTACTTATTATGGCTTGTAGTGACTTTGGAAGTTTAAACATGTTGTTACTACTACATCGCTTGTCAATTGTCATGCGGTGACAATGTTGCCACTTTTGTTATAATTGTTGATTAATTTTGCAATAATCAACACCCCATGCCCACTTTGGTTTGGTGTTTAACCACTCACTCCACAACCCCAAATCCACGTACTGGATGGAAGCATGTGGAATTCAACAGAAGTTTGTTCACAACATGCATCATTATTAGTTATACTATTCTATATTATACTATGTCTACAGAATAAATTAAGAAAATACCAAAGACTCTACAAAAGAAGTACTCCACTACAGTATATAATAATAATGGTGAAATAGAATGGGAAGTTAGTTGTTGGTACTAACAAACCTAACGTTGCGTTAAGGACAATCTCAATCAAATATCGTGCCAATAAGTTCACAGAATAGGGACCGGTTTTGCCTTGCCTTGCCTTGCCTTGCTGTTTGGAATGCATTGCTGCAGTCCATTCCAACTCTATCATGGCACGTGACTGGGGCCTCATATTCCAAAGCACTTCCCATTTTTTCTTTAATTTGGAGGTACCAATATTGAAGAATAATATGTTACCTTTTTTTATTTTCAACAAGTATATAATCATACTTTATACAATTAAGTACACTTCACTTAGCAGGAGGAATATGTTATATGTTCATAAATTCCACATTGTGGTAGTTGTTGTAATTCCCATCTTTGGCCTAATTATACATGATGTTAGTTGAAATTCCACTTTTCTTTTCTCTACATATTTTTCTCCTCCAACACTCCATGTGCATAAAATTTTCAACCCTTTATCCTGCTGCTTTTCTGGCTGGAATAATAGAATCTATCTTTTATTTATCTCTAAAGAGAGAGAGAGGGCTATTGTTCTAATAATGTAAGGTTCTTCTGGCATTGCATGTGCAGCAATCACCTCTTCTTGGCACTTCTTAGCCTCTCTTTTAAACTACGCATCATCACATAACCCTTAGCACTTTTTGTATATATATATATATGCCTTTCATTTACCAATAGTCTTAAATCTTAATGTCATAACTCATAAAAGAAAACAAAGCCACAATGAGCAGGAGAACTGTACCTTGCAGCCGATCTTGGTGAGTGCTAAATTAAATACCAACCATTTCAATCAATTAAATGTTGTGTTCATATATAATTGTTGAAGTGATTAATGAACTGATAATGATGATGAATTTGTTGTAAAGGTCAATTAGTGAGGACTCTCTTAAAAGGTATGTACAGTTTGCAAGTGAAAGTTGCATACAGGAGTTATTAGCAGCTTCGGACACAAACAGAGGAAACTCAAACATTGATGAATGGAAAGTGCTCACTTTTGATAATGGAGTTGAGATATCAAAACGAAGGTCAGGTTCATTTCACACTTTTCGCAGCCGTTGGGTGCTTAGATCCGTCTCTCCACAACAATTCATCACTGTGGCTAATGCCATTGATGCTGCAAAGGTACTACTGGTCATATCATTTTTCTCTCGTGATCATGTCAGTGTGTTGGTTAACTTTATGATGAAGCTTCTAAATAAATGATTACTTATATTATAATGTTAATCCAGCAATGGGACTCTGATTTGGTGGAAGCAAAGTACATAAAAGAAATTGAAGACAACCTAAGCATAATTCGTCTTAGGTTTGGAGATAACTCTAAGCCTCTCTTTAGGAATAGAGAATTCATTGTCTATGAGCGCCGTCAAACCATGGAAGATGGCACTGTGGTTAGTTAGTTAGTTAGTACTAATAATTTCATGTACAAAATCTTAATAATTCTTTTTCTCCTTCAAATTAAATCAGTGAGTGAAAATAATGTAAACCGGATTTGTAGGTTGTAGCAGTTGCTTCACTGCCAAAGGAAATAGCTGCCGGGTTACATCCAAAGCAAAATAATTCAATCAGAGGACTATTGTTACAATCAGGATGGGTAGTTGAGAAGCTGGAAGATAATTCATGTGCTGTTACTTATGTTGTTCAGGTAATTAAAGTCAATATTCATACTATATGAATAAGTTTTCTTTGTATTTGTCACAGTATATTTCTTCAACAACAATAAAATCTTGACTAATAAGTTTTCCTCATCGCTTTGTTTTATTCAGTTAGATCCTGCAGGGTGGTTACCCAAGTGCTTTGTCAATCGATTTAACACAAAACTGGTTATGATCATTGAAAACCTTAGAAAATTAGCCCAAGCATGTCCAAGTGAAGCTGAAAATTGACTACTTTATAAAGTTGCAGGAGTCAGAAGGGATCAATCAGTGTAATCAAGCACTATTAAATCAATGCGATATATTATTTACTTACTATCATAGGTCATAGGTAATAAATAGAACCAAATCAATCATTTGAACCAAATGCCAATATTAGCATTGCAATACAATGAAGCTGAAAGTCTTTGGTGTCTCTTTCAATTTCTCATGGTATCAAACGCTTTGAATTTTGAGCAAGAAAATAAAGAAGGGGATAATTTAAGTATGGTATATGAAA
>Ga0228710_1004603_pt1 | contig 21730 bp, 9 predicted proteins | sample MedpolnodulmetaG_FD_177995 | JGI IMG/M metagenome (GOLD analysis project Ga0228710, IMG submission 177995) | Root nodule microbial communities from Medicago polymorpha collected in Santa Monica, California, United States - pink nodules | ecosystem: Host-associated > Plants > Roots > Nodule...
ACCAATTAATAAAATAAAAAAAAAAAAAAAAAAAAGTTTTAATTGAAAAGAAAGAATAGAAACGAGAAAAGATACAAAGTAAAGACGGAGGAGAATCTTTTCACCAAGAATAAGAAAACGAGAGAACCTGGTTAGGGTTCTGTTAAGGGAAGGTTTAGGATTTTGTTGCGGTTTATTGTTTTCTGTTAGCATCATCAGAACAGGTACATTCAAATTCACGTTCATCCTATTATCGCATGCTTCTGCTTCTGCTTCTGCTTATGCTTATGCTTATGCTTATGCACTCACTCTCACTTCTGTTCTAGTCTTTTCAAATTTTAGGTTTATTATGAGTATACATGTTTCTATTCATCTGTACTAATTTTCCTGCTTTCATAAGTTATACCTGTCTTAATTAGTATGCATGTACGTGTCTGATGAGTATTTTTGTTTTGCTATAAGGAGTTCTCTGTGAAATTCTGTAAAATGGTTCAGACTGGAAAACGATACAATTCACATCGAGACCACCACGACAGGGACAGACAGAATCAAAAGAGACGTGTGAGCGACAAAAACGATGAATTGATTGTTTATAGGATACTATGTCCTGTTGAAGTTATCGGGAGCGTTATTGGTAAGAACGGTAAAGTGATAAATTCCATAAGACAAGAAACCAGGGCAAAAGTCAAGGTTGTGGATCCGTTTCCCGGTGCAAAGGATCGTGTTATAACAATTTACTGTTATGTTAAGGAGAAGGAAGATATTGAGATTGACGATGAGTTTGATGATGATAGAAAACCTTTATGTGCTGCTCAAGATGCTCTTTTCAAGGTTCATGTGGCTATATTGAATTCAATTGATGCTCTTGGAGATTCTGATAATAAGAATAATAAGAAACGAAAGGATAAAGATGAATGCCAGATTCTTGTTCCGTCAAGTCAGTCTGCAAATATTATTGGTAAGGCCGGGGCTACCATTAAAAAGCTGAGAAGTAAGACCAGAGCCAATCTCAAGGTTACTGCCAAGGATGCTGCCAACCCATCACACTCATGTGCTATGAATTTTGATAATTTTGTCTCGGTTAGTATATTCAATGCTATCAACTTACTGTGGAATGGTTTATTGCATTGGTTCATACCATCTCTGAAACTATTAGATGTACAGTGTTTTCCTATTGTTGAAAAACATGCCTTTTCTCTAAGAAGTAAATAAATGCTCTATATTCATTGAAGCAGCAAGTAACTTTGAAACCTGGAATAGATGCATTAAAATGTAGGGTTAAAGTTACTTGTTTTCTAAAATTCTGTCTGATCCTAAAATCCCGACTCACATGCTGTCATGTGTTTTACATTGGTGGCTGGTTCTCATATTTTTCTCACTAGTCATGATTCATGATCAAGTATAAGAAAATAGTAAATTCATTAGACATAGAGATCATTGTGGAAGCACCGTTTCTGCTCGAGAATGAAATTTTTCTTGCTAGTCATGATTCATGTATCAAGTATTAGAAGATAATAAATAGACTAAAATTCGTTAAGACATAGTGGAAGCATTGTTTATGCTCGAGAATGAAATGACAGTCATTGTGATTAAAGTTATAGTAATTTAACCACACAACATATTGGATAGAACCAAGACGTTAAAGAATGACCTCAAAGCCTACAAAGTAGAAACATTTTTTTAAAGGTGCATGTGTGACTCATTAACTCAGGAAAAGGAAGAAAACAAATTTCCACTCTTCTGAGGAGAGTAAAATTGTACATTTCTACGAAGTATAAATTCATGAAGCAAATTCAATCAATGCAATTGGTAGCTTATCAGCTAATAGATGCACCAATGGACAGTTGCATACATAAACGACATGGATTATTGCACACACAGCCTCATGGACCATCCTACGAAGCCACCCATACAGTGGTAGAATCAAAAATATATTTGCATGCTGGAGTTGTTATTTTGCTTAAATAAAATTGTAAATCAAATTTGATGGATACTTCAGTATGAATGTGTAATTCATTTTTCATAGTATTTTAGGAAACTCTGCAATTTCTATATCCTTTTCTAATCATATTTTTACTCTCTTTTTTGGCATTTTAAAACAATTTCTTTTGCTGTAAACTTTTTTTTATCTTACTATATTCTTGCTTTATTTTTGAGTAGATCTCTGGTGAATCAGAAGCAGTTAAAAGAGCACTATTTGCAGTTTCTTCTATCATGTACAAGTTTGGTCCCAAGGAGGACATCTCTCTTGACACAAATGTACCAGAAACCCAACCCAGTATTATCATTCCCTCTGAAGTTCCATATTTTCCGCCCGGTGGACTGTATCAGCCTTCCGATCCTATAATCTCGTCTGCACATGTTCCTCAATTTTTAGGCGCAGCAAATGCACAAGATCTGCGTGGATATGCTGATGCAGGAAATACTTGGCCTCTGTACTCATCCACCCTTCCAGTAATGTCTGGTGTTGGTGCTACTCTCTCTGAGGAGTTAATTATTAGAATGTTATGTCCATCTGACAGGATTGGGTGTGTCATTGGGAAGGGAGGGAGTACAATTAAAAGTATAAGGCAGGCAAGTGGTGCTCGTATTGATGTTGATGATTCCAAGGCTAATTACAATGAGTGTTTGATCATCATAACTGCAACAGAGGTGCACTGTCTTCCATTTTTATTTATAAACTCAATAATTGCTGGAGATGTTACTGTTTGTAGCGTTTGTGATATATTATAGTGTGTGTTTGATTAGTTTATTTGCCTGTGAAAGTTAATAAAAAGTAGGCTGTAGCTAGCCAGAGCTTTGCACTAAAAAACATTTTTGAGTGGAAATATCAAAAACTAAATATGCTACTGTTCAGCTGGGGAAAACTTTTAGAAGTGGTTTTAGGCGCATTGATTAGAGTTGTTGTCATCTGAATGGAGATCATAGATTTTAGTGGTGGAATGAAATCAGCCTTTTGCAATTGCATGGTAACGCTAACTGCACTAAATTTGTTAGGGTTAGCGTTAGACCCTTCCCTATTCTCTGCAATGACCGGAGCTTTAAATAAACAGCCTGCCCTTTTTGATTGGGAAACATTGATATTTGTTAGAATATTATAAAACGTCTTCTAATATCTTTTATGTCATATTAGAGTATCTCAATTTATTTCCTAGGACCAATTTATAGTCTTAGAGTAGTGAGGTGTGGGAGTTAGTTATGTGGAGAATAATGTCTTTCACTCTTTTAGTGCCAGCTCAACATTCTTATTCTTCACATGTTTCCTGTAGTATACCCTCCATCTTTTGGGCCTCATTTCCTCATCCACAATTTGTCCCCACCTGATCAGGGTCAGCTACTTCTATCAAATTTGTGTTAAGCTGCTTGTATATTTGTTTGCATTTTCGAAGTTGTTTGAGCTCTTGTTTCTCTTTGGTTTTATATTTTTATTAAAACCTATTTTTGAACTATTTCTTTATTTTTTCTATAAACTATTTTACAGTTTAAATCATGATAAATAAGTTTTGTTTTCTTCTAACATTTTCTTATCAGGTTTATCGTAAATATCTTGACGAGGTTGCCACTAACTAGTTTGGTGAACTCTTAATTTATTTTCATGAACAAACTATTATTTTATTAAGTGATGAGTTTCAGGTGATGGCTATATATCGTTATTAATTAAAACAGGTTAAATCCATGGTTGGAGATATTTTGTAGTTTTTATTACTTGTTAGTCATTACTAGTCAATCACTTTGTGCTAAGTAGCAAGTGCTGGTAGTTCCATAGCCTTGAAACTACAAATATTAATACTCATTTAGGAAGCCAACACTGATAGGATCCACTTGTTAGAAAGAAACAAGAAGACAAGGAAAACAAATGGACTTTTAAGAAAATGTAAGCAGAACAAGATTTTTACTCTTGTTTTCCCTGGGGTGGGAGAGAGGGGAATTCCATGATGTTACTCAGTTAAAGCTAAAATATGTTGTTTTCATTGTGTTTGTATTTTGAGAATAGTTATTGAGCACTCTGTGAGGTGGTAGTCAAAGTATGCAGTTTCTTTATCCGCCCTTAATGCTTGAAGTATCCTTACTTTTCTCCCTATTAGTGTTAAGCCTATATACGGTTAATTTCAACCAGTGGAGGCATACTAGACTTCTCTCTTTTTTGTTTTTGACAAGAGGTGTACTAGACTTTTAGCAAGTAATGTTAGAACTATAATAATATTGTTTAGCACAAAAAGTTCTTCTAATACTTGCTTTTCGTAATTAGTTTTATGCCTGATTTTCTAGTTTGTGTACAATGCTGTTCCCAGTTATTCATGCTCTGGTTAAAATTATCTTTTTCCTGGTATATATTGATTATTTAGTCTTATTTTATCATCTAGTGGAAAATGTTCACGTGTTTTATGCATTTTGTAGTCGCCGAGTGATTTGAAGTCCATGGCAGTTGAAGCTGTTCTGCTGATACTAGGGAAAATAAGTGAAGAAGATGATGCCTCAGTGTCAATTCGGCTTCTAGTTCCATCAAAAGTGATAGGTTGTATTATCGGTAAAAGTGGCTCAGTCATAAATGAAATTCGGAAGATAACTGGGGCTGATATTCAAATTTTTAGAAGTGATAAGCCAAAAGGTGCAGATGTCAATGATGAGCTTGTTGAGGTTTGGATGATAAGCCAAAAAATCTTCATCACTTTTCTTCTTTCATCAGTATATTTATTCAGTAATGCTATTTGGTATTGAAGTTCTTGTACAGAAGTTGTTGTGAATGTTCGATAACCAATCATAGTTAGAGGAAAAAAGCAACGTTGAGAAGCAAATTAGGGACTACTAAATCACGAGTCATTTCATGAAAACCCGTTTCATTTTACACATCTGATATTTATTTTATTCAATATTATTTTTTAGGTGGGTGGTGCCATTGGTTGTGTAAGAGATGCACTAATCCAGATTATCTTAAGACTCAGAGACGATGCATTGAGAGAAAAGGACATTGGCCATAATCCTTCTACAGGCGGTGAATCCTTCTACTCTAGCGGTGCTGGTCTTTCATTCCCATCTATGCTGCCTTCTATTCCTTCTATCGCTGCTCCACTGGTTTATGATCAGAGGGCTGAAGGTGCAACTGGCCTAGGCATGCTTTCTTCAAGCAGCCTGTATGGATATGGATCTTTGCTGGTATGTCTCTTTCTCTTTTGGTGTGCTATATGGTTGTTTTGTAACTAGTCCTTAATCCTTATGATGCTTTTCTTGCAGGCATAACATGGTCTGTTTTTTCTTTTTATTAATCATATTTATTTATGTTGGTTTTCTGTCTTGAAGTTCTAGGATTATTCAATATATTATATACGGAGAAGGAAAGTATTTTTACCTATTTCATGTTAAATTTCCTTGTCAATGTTTTTAATGGTGGATGACAATTTATGGTGGCAAGCCAAAAATATGCCATAACTGGATGGCTGATGGCTTTGCAGCCTCTGTTTGATGTATACCAATATTCAATATTTGTAGAGCTGTTCCTTTGAAAAGATGGTTTAGTACAGCTGTTGCTTTTATTCAGTATTTCTATTCCCGAGGTTCTGCTCGGAGCATCTTTTGTCTAGTACAAAATGCTTATAGTTATAGCAACATATCTATATCCCGCTGTTTCAAATTGTATCTATGTTACTGATATCTTCTTTTGTTTGTTTCTATGTAGATGGGGGAAGATGGATATGGATCTATATCTTCATATGCTTCCAATCTTTATAGAGGGTTAGTATATATTTTTTATAAAAATTATTTAAATACTTCAAAACTGATTTAGTGTGTGACTGGATTGAAGTGCACATCATTAGTTTTGGTTGAACATGACATCGGTAAAAAGTTGGTTTGCAAAGAAGTGATTCTTGTTTGGATACCTTTATCTTATAAGAGATACTTTTGGTCATAAACATTTTCAATCCCACATAAAAGCAGCCCTCTCATTTCCACTGATTCCATGACACACTTGCCAGCTGGCATTTTTTCAACATTTTGTATTGTGGATGAAATCCGGTTTTGAATCCTGTAAACATGGGTTTGGGCCCAACCTAATATGCACAATCCCTAAGTTTTTCTCCTTAACTTAATAATAAATGCTCCAATGTTAAATTGTTAATTGAACTTGTGTTTTTGTTGTACCTTTATCGGGCACAGATTGTCTCCCCCATCAATTCTGGATATGTTGATTCCTGCTAATGCTGTTGGTAAAGTGTTGGGTAAAGGAGGGGCCAATGTAGTCAATATCAGGAAGGTTAGTTCACACAATCTTGAATTTATCAATCGTTTATTCTATTACAAGAATAATTCATTTCTTTTTTAATTTGTCTATACTTATAAGGAGACACTAATTTATTTACTCTCTCATACCCTAATACATGTATGCAAAATTTGCTTCATTTGATACTCAATGGCTTCTTTTATTAATGCCAGATTTCAGGAGCAACAGTAGAGATTTCTGACACCAGATCTGGCCGTGGTGATTGCATTGCCCAAATATCCGGCACACCTGACCAGAAACGTGCAGCTGAAAACTTGATCCAGGCATTTATCATGTCCACCTGAATTTTTGAAGTTTTTTCTGGGGCGATTTTGAAGGTGATAAGTTTAATTCTTGAAGCATGTCCTTATTCATCTCCTTAGTTCCGTTAAGTTAGTCTGTTGGTCTTGGAGAGACAATATTCTCTAAGGTTCTTCATCTTGGATCCTGCTTCTTCCATATCAGCGGCTAACATGATTGTGCTTGATAATCCATTTCTGGTTTTGTATGTAGGAATAATAGTTCCGTTCCCTTTTATTTTCAATATCTACTCTCATCTTTGTTTTATCTTAGAAATCTGGGATCTGTCTGTCCTTTCGTAATGTTTGTCTATGACTACTGTGGAGTCATCTCTATCTCCATACATTATTTTCAGAGGAAAACCATGAAACGGTTTTGTTTTGTTTCTGGTAGCTCACCCTCTTATGCTCCTTTCTTGCTGAAAATATCTGCCATAATAATGCAAATGAGATGCTAAGTCTCTAGTAATATCCATTGTCTAGTATCCATGGTTATGCAAGTAGCTTGGTCAAAACAGGGAAGTTGCGTGGTGAATCTGAAGAATTTCAGAATCCTCTCGACCATTTTCTTCCCTATGATTCTATTTCTGTATCTTGCAATTCTGCCGTGCACAATAGCATTTGCAACTAAATATAGCCATGTCCTTGTCATCTCACCAAGCGCGTATATGTATAAAAATGCTTTAGGGCAGATCGTATTTTGTCAAATAAAAGAAATCCGGTTAGACAGAGACGATAAATATAGAGATGTAGGAGCATACAGCGTCTTCCTCTTCTATGGTGTATGAGAAAACATAAAAGATCACAAAAGTACAATGAATCGGTGTTGTCAATGTCATTTGATCATTGACTATCAGATGGACGAGTGGTATCCTCCTCCTATGTCTTATCCAACAATGACCCTGAAACATGAGAAACTTCTTGCAATTGTTTTTTGCCACATAGCACACTGCTCATATTTTTATCTGAAAATTTTATTTTGTAACTTGTGTACTTGTTTTCACTTCTTACCTGTCTTGTCATGGACACCACTTGGCACTCAAAGGAATTACTTGGTTCCTGCTACATTTTTTAGGGGAAGACCACAAGGTATATCCACCATGAGTGTGATATTCTGTCTGGTTGGCCTTTGCCACAAGGTGTTTACAGAGGCTTTTGATTTATGAGCCCTTACAATTGGGATAGTCCCCTCACATGGAACTCAGTTTGACAGCTGAACCATGCCTCACAATTCCCGGCTTTCTCATTATTGTAGTAATTTCTTCCAATATGATTCAAAATTGCTTCATTTGATTCCATAACTATAAAGGATGACTCTTTAATTCATTTAACGATCTCTATCTCTACTCCCAACTAATTTTGGGTTAGAATTAACGACTTTCGTGACCTGGTCAATATGCTGTTCTATTTTCAGAGATTCACCCAAGTAAAACTAAAATCTGTGTGCATTAGCCTGGGTTTATTCATATATTGCTTTCTGTATAGAATGCCTAATTCTAGGATGCATTAGTTAATTTTATTCGAGCTACACTTCTCTCGCATCCATACTGTTACCTTCTAGTGGAACATTGTCTCATCCGGGTTACTTGTTGACTTGTTTAAACGTCAGTGTGCTCAAAACTCCCATTCTCCTTTTTAAATGTGATGGAGTTCGTTCTATCTTTCTTTCCACAATATTCAACTATGCAGATATTCATCTTTCATACTCATTTAAAAAACATTCCGATTTGTTACAGGTTATGCTACTATGCTTGTAGACTAACTCTCTCTTGGGTTAGGTCACTAGATTTTCGAAAAGTATATTCTCCCACTCTTAATTATGTATTTGTTATTATCCATTCTTTTCTTTCGAGCTTTCTCCTGTCATTCTTATCAGTAAGGATGTCTGGTTCAATTTGAGTTTGGTCATTTGGCTGATGGTTTAGTCGAGATATGATTAGTAGATTGATATCATGCAAACAAACATTTAGAATTGGAGATGAATCTGTCTATTATTTCTCTAAGAGTCAGAAGGATTCTTTTAGGGTAGAAGCATACTGAAAGCTAATGTTAGAAATGCACTTTTGTTAGTTCTTAATAATTTTTTTTTGGATTGAAGTTGGTTCTTAATATTGTATGTAAACTTACTCTCATCTTGCACAGTGAGTCGTGTATGTAGACATTGTACATACAGCTTCATGACTGTTATGTCATGTCATTCATACATTGATTTATATATTCATATAATAGATAATAGATACACAATAAACCATAATTCATAATTGGTTTCATCTCTCCTTATTAGTATTTGCGTGGTACAGCAATCCTTTGGGTTTTGCATGCATTTCTTTATGGTAAAATGCTTAGTGTTGAGTTAAGGCTAGTCCGTTAAATTCAACTGTTCCAAGCAAATTATTTTATATAATTATCAATATTATGACTTAAATTTGCAATATTGATTTTTCAGTTAACCAAATAAACACATTGATGTGTATTTATCTAATATTACAGCCATCATGAAATGATAATCAAATACATCCAATTGAATGAATGTTGTGAACTACCATCTTATTTTGAATAAGTACTCAAAGTGGCATCAATGTACATATAGATCTAATTTAAATTTTGCTATTACTTGATTTATATATAAAAAGTATATAAATTTCTTCTTATGCCAAAATTAACGTTTACTTATTTTGATAAATAAAATGCGTTTCTTGTGAATCGCAACGAACGGTGTTGGTGTTTGGCGGTTTGTATTTTTTAGGATGGTTAATAGGTTTGATTGTAGTTGGACTGGTGCTAAGAACACACATGACCTACCGTTGGATGAGAATCGCTCCGTGTTTCGGAGATTGCTCAACCTATAAAATAAGCTGACATGAAGTTACGCTCCGATCCATATAACGCCATTAGGTTGTAACTCCCGATAAGTTTTGTGTGATCGAGATTTACGATGTGATAAATCCGAGGGGCTTGAGCAATTCATGGGGCAGATAGAACAATTCTCCTAATGACAAGTTGAACTGTAATCAAAGCTCAACTAGATGTGTGATTTTTATTGATTCAAACTCTTACCACAAACAATATTACTCAATTTAGTTCTCGATAAGATGAACCAATAAGTGAATAAAAAAGTGATTATGATATTGCCCTTGTGCCATCATGTCCTTTTCTGTCAGAACTAGAAGTCCTGTTTTAGAACCTTCCTCTTCTCAACCTCCCGTTCCCAGCACTTGATCATTTGTGTTTAGAATGAAATATTTTTGTGATGTTGGACCATTTTTACTAATGAAATATGATTGAGGGATATGTTTTGAGGACAAATTTAACAATTACGAAAAATGAGTTTATGAAAAGTGGAAAACCAATGCAGACGGCAACTATGCCTTATCAAGTTATCACCATCACCTTTTTTATTTATTACGTACACGAAACTTGATGTGGATGGAATGAAATCCTTTGTAATAAAAAATGCCAAAGGGATCCAAATCTATCCAGATAATATTATAATAATTCAAGGAAAAAAGCAGTCATTATGTTATCCAGATACTCATACTTTATTATTTGATTGAACAATAATTATTATAAACAATGTAATTGTGGGTTTGTTTTTCTACACACATGTGTATTAAAAGTGAAGAACCACTTAATTACCTTGCTCTGTTGTTTTTCTTTTTCTGAGCAAACCTTGCTTAGTTTTGTTAACGTTAAATTTCAATATTTCACCAATCACTGTTAAATAAATAGATTTTATCAAGTAAATTAAGGTTTTTTTGGAAAGATTATTAAATCATAGTTTATATTTGATATATCTTGCAGTAGTAAAGTAACATACTATAACCTTTATTAAATCTTGTCCTGTTCCGGCAAAGTTACGGCAGTGGCAGATGGGTCGCCACTCGCAGGTATGGCACAATTTTCAAGCTTATCAGGATGACTCAAAAATTTTCAATTATCGTAAACGGACAAATTTTTGTAAGACTATATAGTAAGATAAATGAAAGTTAAATGTATTAGCTAAAAAAGTAGTGACTTGCTAATATATATAGCAACTTTGATATTAACTAACTATTGCCTAAAAACCGTAAAAAAACCTTACTTTTTTCATTTAAAATACAATTAAAATTTACTCTTTTTAGGGAAATAAAATTTACTTTAAAAAGTTAAGCATATAAAAAACTAATTAAAATTGTAAGTTTATATGACGCACATACTTTCAATACTATCTATAATTTTTCTGGGCACAAGTTTATATATACATTTTTATAACCGAGTATTTGAAATGATTAGCTTGAAATCTTGGTGTATGATCATTTCAATGTCACAGATTTGATGTGCTAATTTCGATGGACAAGTTCATAGAGAGTTTTGCTTTGTCTTAGAACGGACCCACAAATAGGCGGAAAAACAATTAAAAAGACAATAATGAATATTTATGTATTTTTAGTAAAAGTAATATATTTTTTTTGTATCAAAAAAAAAAGTTAATCAATAAAATTAAATGGATTAAAGATAATATTTGATTACATTCACGTAAAAAAAATAAATTGGATTACACAATCAATTAATTCATCTTGTCTTTCTTTGATCCAACTTCTCTGTCTTTGCGTTATTCCCTCTCCTTATTACACATTCATTCATATTTATCTGCCAACTTTGATTTACATCATCATTTACATAACATACAATTCTGAGAACAGAATTTCCATCAATGGCTTCAACAAGACAGGTACAGTGTTTGATGCGAAGATTTTACAGAGGAAGCAGAACTTTTGGTGTTGCCACACAACCAAACGCTTCTTCATCTTCCCAAACAGTCATTGACAAAGAATTTCAACACAGTGCCCACAAGTATGTTTCTCTTTTTTTCTTCTCTTCTGTTTCTAAAGACAACATTTTTCTTTCTGGGTCTCTCTTATTTTATCATAATCTTCTCATTCATCACGTTAAGCTAATCAACCTTCATAAATTAAACTAATAAATCATGTGTTTTTTTAATCATTCCATTGCGTTGTTTGGATTTTAAGCTAACTTAAAAATACGCTCTTTCTTTGTTATGTGAATATTCAGCGCTTTTTTTTTTGAATTTGTTGAAGTTTTGATTGAGTTTAATTGATTGTTTAAGTTGATGTGTTGAAATAATCTTTTCTGTTTGATTTGCAGTTACCATCCACTTCCTATTGTATTTGCTCATGCAAAGGGATCAGCTGTGTGGGATCCAGAGGGAAACAAATATATTGATTTTTTATCTGGCTACTCTGCAGTTAATCAGGTATAAATTGAATAGATCTTGGTAATCACCAAGGCTTTATGTAGCACCGACAATTTAGACCGGAATGACATTTACACGTTGTTACATTCAGTTTTCTTAAATTATTATCACCATGTCTGTATCGGTGCTTCTTCGTAAGAATTTTTCTAAATAATAATAGTTCCCAGATGAATGAAGATGGTTTCTGTACACTTTTCGATTGTGAACTGGAGTTTATTGTTGTGGCCAAATCCGGTTTACCAATGCTACTGCTTTTCCTTTTTTCATTCCTTAGTTTTTGGGAAAAGGCGATTGCGTGAAATTTGAAATGACTTGAGTGTATGTCATTTTGCTTCAGGGACATTGTCATCCTAAAATTCTGAAAGCTTTAAAAGATCAGGCAGACAGGCTGACGGTGAGCTCACGAGCTTTCTACAATGATCGTTTTCCGGTGTTTGCTGAGTATTTGACAGCCTTGTTTGGTTATGATATGGTACTTCCTATGAATACTGGTGCTGAAGGTGTGGAAACCGCGTTGAAATTAGCAAGAAAGTGGGGTTATGAAAAGAAAAAAATTCCCAACGATGAGGTATAACTATGAGAATCATGTGTCTGGTGATGCTAAATATTTGCTTCTACACAAACATTTTATATTTTTTGTTGCTATTCCATTTGGACTTTTTAAAATGAGGTTCGGTTCAGTTATTTACTGTGTGAATTTCTTTTGCTGTTGGAAACTTGTTCCAGGCTCTTATTGTCTCATGTTGTGGCTGCTTCAATGGTCGTACCTTGGGTGTCATATCTATGAGTTGTGACAATGAAGCTACCCGTGGTTTTGGTCCTTTAATGCCAGGCCATCTTAAAGTTGATTTTGGTGATGCAGAAGCCCTCGAGAAAATTTTCAAAGGTTCTGAATTATATCATGCACTTTTTTTTCCTTATTATCAGTATCTTTTGCTTAGCATGACATAGATTTGATAAATACTAATTGAATTTTCTCCCTGATGAACTGCAGAAAAAGGAGACCGCATAGCTGCATTTATTTTAGAGCCTATCCAAGGGGAAGCTGGGGTATGTTTTGTTAGAATGCTTATTTGATTAGCCTGGCAACATTCACTATGTTCCTTTGTATGATGTACCGCATGGAACTCGTGTCTAACGTTTTAAAAACTTGTCACTTGTTTTATCTGTATTCCTTGACCATGTGAAATGTACTGTTTTTGAATTTCGGTGTTACTTTCATTGTATGTTTTGATCCCATTTATGCAGTATAATAGTTTGTTTGCAAGAATGTAAATATGATGTATGATGCGAGTCTTGATGATACACCGTGACAGTCCATCTTTCACCGGCTTTCGTTCATAATCTAATTTAATGATTGTCAGTCAATTCATCCATCAAACTGATTTTTTTAATTGGTTTTTCAATATTAATATTATGAAAAATGTGAATTAATTTTGCATCTTCAGATTTATTTTTCATTATACTTGCATATTTCATCCTGTAGAATGGCTCTCACATTATGCCGTCACTTTTTATTAAGTTTTATTTTTCTAAACATATCATCTTTTCCACATTTTTTTGATATAAAAGTTATTATTTGATTAAAGGTGAAAATCCCCCCAGATGGTTATTTAAAAGCTGTTAGAGATCTTTGCTCCAAATATAACGTGTTGATGATTGCTGATGAAATCCAAACTGGATTAGCAAGAACAGGGAAAATGCTGGCTTGTGAATGGGAAGAAGTTCGTCCGGATGTAGTGGTTAGTGTTCACCTTTACCTCTTATATATTCTGTATCTCTTTATTCATCCCTTGTAATTCGCTAAAAACATCATCCTGTCGTCACAAGGTCGGTAAAATATGTTGCAACTCATTGCAATTTATTTTGCATCCTTTTAATAATATAAGTTCAGAAGTGTTTTTCATTATATCAATAATCAGTTACGGTCTTCCGCTTGAAACTGACACTACATGGCAAGAAATAGGCATGTGTTCGTAATTGATTCCAAAAAATACCTTACTTCCTTTAACCATATCATATGATTCTTTGCAATGCTTGTGCTTTTGTGTTTTACTGGTAAAACAGAGAATATTATGGTTGGATTAGTTTCTCTTTAATTTTAACAATAGAAAGTTGCTTCATGACAGAAAAGCTTTAAGATACAGACTTTTAGCTATATTATATCTAGTTTTTCCTTCTATTCCTGTGAATATGTTTTAGGAACTTGTCTCTGAGTCTTAGTCAATGGAATTTTTATATATTGCCATTTGCAAGTATGCAGTTAGGTAGATGCATTTAACTAGCTACCACTGGATAGACCTTAGCATCCAACTTATGTTTGTTTTTTCACGAAAAAGAGAAACATATGGTCTTTGCTGCTATTTTCCCTTTTTCTTTTTTATTTTGTAACCTTTTTCTGAGGTTTAGTTTCCTTTTTACCACTAATTTCTTTAACTTTCTTTTGATTCAGATACTAGGGAAAGCTTTGGGTGGAGGAATTATCCCAGTTAGCGCAGTTCTTGCAGACAAAGAAGTGATGCTTTGTATAAAACCTGGACAGCATGGAAGGTTTAATTTCTTATAACTTTTTTAAATACTCCATCCGTTTATTGTTTTCTTGTAAATAGTTGTCAAACATAGAAGGTTCTGCTGAGCATCTGTTTCCGCCCTTAAACCCCTTGATTGGTCTTACAATATGTAGTTTGTTTTGTTTCCTCCCTTAAACCCCTTATATTGTTTCTTAGTTCCATTCCGGTTGATTTGATTAAGCTCAAAGGTTTCAAAAAGGTGTGCTCATTATGAAATAGATTTGTGAATCCTCCTGTTGATGGCCGTTTGCATGTCTTGATTTAACCTTGTAAGGGTTATTTATTTTTAAAAAATTTCATCCTATGGGAACTAGTGAAATTGCACTCCTCACTTTTGCATTGATTTCTTTTTATGTAACTAGCCGATAATTTCATTTATTAAAATGAAATTAACTGTTTATTAAAGAAGGAAGTGAATACTTGTAGTGCTAAAGCTATTTTTTTTCCTGTTACTTTTCACAGTACTTTTGGTGGAAATCCATTGGCCAGTGCAGTTGCCATTGCCTCCCTTGAAGTGATCAAAGAAGAGAGACTTGCTGAGAGGTATTAAATGCATTGCAAAATCTTATAATGTCAACAATATACTTGTTATAATACAGACTTGAATGAATTTATTTCCTTAGGCAATATCTACATGTGAAATAAAAGCTTTATACTATGCAGTACTAAGTTAGTGTGATATATTGATTTGGTTCATTTATTCTCCCTACTTTGTATCACTCTCTTTAAGATATCAATGGGTAAAGTATGCAACTGATGTCTTAGTATTGAACAGATCTACCCAAATGGGGGGTGAGCTTCTCGGTCTGCTGCAGAAGATTCAGAAACAATACCCGGACCATGTGAAGGAGGTGCGGGGAAGAGGACTGTTCATTGGAGTCGAGCTTAACAGCAAAAGTTTGTCCCCTGTATCAGGCTTTGAATTAAGTGAAAAATTGAAGGATAGAGGAGTTCTTGCCAAGTCAACACATGACACAATTATTCGCTTCACTCCCCCACTGTGCATAAGGTAAGAAAGTGATGAAAACCATTTAAGCAATGTCTTAAGTTGAGTTCACATGCACACTTAGGATATTGCCTATTTGTAACTTTCACCGTTGCCTCATTTATATTTATTCATCATTATAGCAAGTTGAGTACTTAAGGTTACGCGTCTTGGAAAACCTTGTTTTCATTTTTCACTATATGCATAATTATTGAAATTGAAAACTAGATTTTTGTTTACAGCCTAATCTAGTTATGCTTATGAAGAGTAATTTATCATATCCAGATTTTAGAACAAAGATTTGATTACTGTGAATGGTAGAATCCTAGATAAAAGAAATAATGCTTCTGGCAATTTTGTGTCATCCTTTTTGTCCTCCAAAAGGATTAGGTTACTTGTGTATTGTAAGTGTCCCTAATATTTTGTTCTAGGATTTGACATAAAAGTAATCCTTGCAGTGCGGATGAGATCCAACAAGGTTCTAAGGCCCTCGCTGATGTGCTGGAAATTGATCTACCAATGTTGAAAAAGATGAAGCCAAAAGATGCTGCTCCTCCAGCTGGCCCTAGTGCATGTGATCGCTGTGGTCGAGTCGTGTATGGTTAACCAGATAATGAATGCCTGGTCTATGAATTTTATAATTTTTATATTTTACTTTTGTTTGGAAAAGAACATCTTATTGAGTCACAGATGTTATTTTATACAAGAACAGAAAGAAACTAATAAAAATTACCATATCATATTTATGAAATTAAAAAATGTCACTAGGTCCTTGAGATCACTTATTCCCAGTGCTGTCTATTTCTCACCACTCACCAGATCACATAAATTTCTTCATTTATTTATTTATTTTTTAATTTAGTTCATACTATGAGCTGAGTAGTGCTTAACAGGGTGTGTGTCAATCACAGTACGAATGAATGCACAATTTATTTTTTAAAAAAGGTTTTTGCCTGTTTTACAATTTAATTAGATTTAAAAATAGATAAATTGAAGACCTCTTCAATTTTTTGTAGAGATTTATCAGTAGGTTTATTCTACCAGGGGTGGATGAAGCAAGAACCTGTTATATGTATATGCAATTATTTTTATAATGCATGTTAGTCCCAGTAGTTAGGTTTTCAAGATCTTGAATCTAAGTTTTAAGATATTGAATGCCACATTTACAACAGTTTAAAATATGTTGTTCTTGGTTAAATAGAGCATGTTGCTCAAAGTTATTGTTGTTCAATTATTGGTTTTTTTTGTCCTTGTAATTGTCATATGATTTAAGTTTTCTACTGAATTTAGTGTTTGTTTCATCCTATTCATATGTTTGGTGGGATCCATTTCCATAAACAGTTCCATTTCGTACTGTTATAAAACTGTTACTTTGCACTCAAACTTAACATCAATGGATTTTGTGAATTAACATTGGTGGGGACCAAACATGCATGTCTATTATTGGTTCTATGTTGTTATTATCTATAGGTGTAGAAGGTTATTATTTCCCAACCACATTGTCATGTGATACAGTACGTTTCAGCTCAAACTTAGATTCAGATTGCACCACAACTTTATGATAAAAACATTTGATGCATTCAATGAGAATTTTTTTGTCAAAAACCCTTGACCCAATGTCTTCTTTTGGGTGATTATTTACTCCCAATTCTTTTTGTCAAAAACAAAAATACTTCTTACCACTTTACAATAGTTGAATTTGAATTTATTACTTTGATGTTAAAACGCTCAACTCAAACTGAGCTAGCATATAAAGTGTTCTTTATCCTTGTTCCATTTAAAAGATGAAATGATAAATTGTTGTTATGCCCATTATGTGTAAGAATGCAGCTGCTGCTACCTCCACTCCCACATTATGCTAACCACATCCTCACATTTGTTAAATATATAAATAGATACCCCTATGTCCTACAAGAGCCGTTGGGCCGTAGTTATCACAGACTGAGCCTCAAGGCCACATATGTATCAAAGGCAAAGGTAGTTAATTACGGTTTAATAATTTTTAAATCGGTTAAACCAATTTAAATTTAAAAAAGGTTAAAACGGTAATTAACTAATGTTCGACACTTTCTATGTGCCTAGAGAAAAATTTCTTTCAATTGTATTATGCTTACTATTTTATGCAGTCATATGTTTTTGCTAATACTTTGTTAAGCAACTAGAAATAATGGGCATATTTTCTATATACTAAGAATTAAGTGGGTGTGCTCAAGTTGTTAAATGTTAATAAAACAAATTAATCAACAGTAGACAAGTTTGATCTAACAAAACCAATTATTAGTTAGAATTTATTTACCTTTTAACCGAACTTTGAATCACACACACCCTTATTTTATGGAAACGGTAGGGTTAAGAACAAACAAAACAACTTAAAATCATTTTTCCCTAAGGTACCTTAAAATCATTTTTTCCTAAGGTACAAATTTGTATTAGCAAGACAATCCTCTATTGAAAATTAGATATGAAATTAAAATGTTGGGTTGATGTGTGTTACTAGCAGAATGAAGTGTCACTAGGGAGCAAATAGACAACGATGCACTAATCATAGTAACTTTTAACTAAAAGTTAGACACTTTGTCTCAGATCTTTCTTTTTTTTTTTATTCAAAAAGTGATATTAACTAATTATTAACTGTTAACTAATCAATTTGTGTATATAAATTTTTTTGTTGAGTGGAATTTGTGTATATAACTACTGCGTACTATAATTAAAGCGAAACTAAAACTAGAATCTTTTCCGTATTTTGCTTGTGTCAACCTGTTGAATTAATGAAACTTCGAATAATAAATACAAAAAGTGAAAGCATTCAATGCTTAGAAACCTCTCAATTATTTAAGTTTTTTTTTTCTACATAAGTTTTCTCTATCGAAGATAATCTTATTCGAATCGATTTAAGAATTTTTTTATCATCCACTTTAATAATAATCGTAAGAACATAGATTCAACCCTATTTTATGTTTACTCGAAAATAAACTTTAATAAAAAATTATGTCAAGGCATCAACTTGGCTTTGGCCGAACTCCAACAAAATATAGCTTATGTAAAAATAAAAGGTAGGATGACCTTTAATAAGATGTTTTAGGGTGTGAAATATCACACATGAGAAAACATAGAAGCTTTAGCTTCTTACCGTGGACACAAAGCTCTTTTCCCAGCTTATGAAGTAGTACTAGTAGACTTTAAAAATGAGGGTAGAAAATAAATTCAGATGTCAAATTAAGTAGCTTTTACATTTCTCCAAAACACAATGATCTTTGCACACATACATAAATAAATAAATATATTTAATTATATCCAAAAATACTGAATCAAATTGAATGACTTAAAATGATCCCACAAGAAAGAACCAACACTTGATGCCAACAGCTAGCATATCTCAACTGCTTTGGTGAAGGCAAGCTTGAATTGGAACACATGTTGCTGCTAGTACTCCATTTTTCTAAAGTCCTACATTGAAGGACACGAAAAATCAAAACAAAAATCACATTAAAAACATACTATATATTTTGTTTAATAATTGTAACATGTACAAGTAAATTCCATTAAGCAATTCCAAGATGCTTATGCTTTTGCAACCAATTTAAAAAAGTTCTAAAAAGGAGAACACAATAAAAAAAATGAAATTGGAGGGAGGGGATATAGATCTTGAGCATAAGTAATTAACTGAATTATGGGGGGTCAGAGAAATCTATAAAATAAGCATAATAATCTTTGCCCTAGCATGGTAGTAAGATGGAGCTGCAAAGCAGGAACTAGTATTGAAATTCTCAAATTAACTTGAGTAACAGTAATAATATAATCACTTTATAAATTGTTGACCTGTTTATAGTAACCAACCTTACAAGATTTCAGTACTATATACAATACTTATATGCTATAAAATAAAAACTTGCATTCATTAACCATTTGGTCTGCCACTTAGCAATTAGATCCTTGAAATAGGGCATGATGCATTGGGAGGAACTAAGTTGTGAGTGGAGCAATAATAAATGGTAAGCAAAAAGGGTTACTCCTTCAACCCTAAGTATAAATAACATAGAGGCTATATTCTTGTATAAAGTGTGCCACAACCATAGTAATAAAAATCAATTTCCTTCACTCATTTCTTTACCCCTAAACAGTCAACAGTTCTTTGACTTATTTCTAGAAAAATTTATCTTGGTTTTTAGCAGTCATTCTCCATATTTTCTTTTCCATTGATCTAGCACCATATTGCTCAATATTTAAATTTTATACCTCCCTATAAAATAGTCCACTATAGATTTTAAAAAATTATCTACAGTTACACACTGATTTTGTCAATCTTTCTTGAATGAAACAGGTGGTGAACACAGCAAAAATGACAGCAAGGATATATACACACATAACACATTCATCTAGCTTTTCAATTTTTTCCACTTTACAACAGCCACAGCAAACTTATTATACCATATAAATCCAGAGTGTGGCAGAGTATCAGGTATTCCAGGAGAATATAAACACAACTAGAAAAATTTGAAGAGGACTAATCATGAAATATATATATGCCACTCAAAATAAAATAAAATTGTCTAGATACAATACAAGGGTGAACCTTTGACTATAGTCCGGAAGAAATGAAATTCTCATAAACCTATAGTCCATGAAAGAATATTATAAGGGTTATGCGAAAAAATACCTATAAGGGTGCCCTACACGTGTGTCCTAAATAAAGGCTACATCACTGATTAATTAATGGCAAACTTACTTGCTTAATTTCATAACTGCTTAACATGTGAAAATAACCCTAATTAATTGTTTATTTTTTTTAAATAATCAAATTTTCTATTAAATGGAATAAGAGAAATTGTCAAAAAGTGATTTTTGTTTCTAAGGTAAAAAAAGTGGACACTTAATAAGAAAGACAGTAAATGAATAAAAATACATTGATATGAGGAGACTTAGGTTTGAACTCTTAATTTTTCACTTCTCAACATTTAGTTTGTGTCTCAATATTTAGTGTTTGTGAGTTTTGCAGATAGATTCTTTGAGAAAAAAAACAATTTCACTATATATTTAGAAAATCCCAAATTAATATCCCTCTTCAAAGCATAATTATCACATACAAAAAATAATGATCAACTTTTACCAACTTTTCAGTAAACTCCCAAATATCTAAACAACAAATATGCAAAATTAAGGATTTTACGAAAGGAAATTACAGTATAACCACACTTGCATAACTTTTGAAGTAAAGGAACTTGATTAACTACAAAAAAATACCAAAAAGAATAAAAAAAATCACATATAATCTAAAAGAAAGGAGCCATAATTATATATATTAGAAAAATAAAGGTTTGCTTCATAATGCTTTTCATAGGGGTGTCTTTGGGTTTGAAGACAAACTAAGAGGTAGAAAAAGTGTGAGAAATATACAAAAATTAGTTTATATTTGATTTATTGTTCCGTAAAAAAGAAACATAAAAGAAATAGAGAAGTAAGAAATATTGATTGTTTTAAAAGTATACAATTAGTATACATACAAATGATTTAAGGGATGGATTTATTTTTAAAATATGTTTTATCTTAGGCTGATGATAAATGTTTGAAAAACAACTTTTAAGAAATTTTATAACTATAAAAACATACCAAAAATGATTTTTTTTTGTCAAGTAGCTTAGTAGCTAGAACTCACTTTTTAAGGTGAATAAGCGGCGTTTTCGAGGTTCGAATCTCAACCCCTATATATAACAATGCATTGTGCCAACTGAACTATACTCACAGAACATATCAACAATGACTTTAATTATTACAATAATGTAGTATGAGATTTAAACATCAAGACTGAACCAAAGACTAAGCATCTTAAATTAGGGTTTTAGACCTCAAAATTTTCAACCTAAAAAAGTTAATTTAATTAGGGTCAAGATGAGAACCTCATATCCTTCTAAATCATATTTGAGCCTTGGACTCACCAAAACTTATTTTTTTTATTTTAGTTTTAAAGGTCTCTAAATTTTTTAGACCTCTTAATATTTTGGGTTGGCCGTTGTAAATACGTCCATTGAAATTACAAAATCAAATTCTTGCCACAGTTTTTTTTAAAGGTCTTGCTACAAAGTTGGAACGTCATGAATATTCGATTATATTAATTTCATTGTATATTATTAAAGGTTTATATAATATTTATTTATATATCATCAATAAAAAGTGACTAGTCAGTGATTAAACTCTACGTTTTCACAATACAAAACTCAAAATTACACGGTTCAATGATATAAAAACTTTTGTAAAAAAAAGAAATTGATATAAAAACTCTAGAACATAAATTTATCATCAAGCTTAAAATACAATTAACCAAGGCTCTAAAGCATTTCAAGCCTATAAATTCTATAGATTAAAAAAAAAAAAAAACTTTAATTTTCCAAT
>Ga0228710_1004606_pt1 | contig 21716 bp, 11 predicted proteins | sample MedpolnodulmetaG_FD_177995 | JGI IMG/M metagenome (GOLD analysis project Ga0228710, IMG submission 177995) | Root nodule microbial communities from Medicago polymorpha collected in Santa Monica, California, United States - pink nodules | ecosystem: Host-associated > Plants > Roots > Nodule...
ACCGTCAGGTTGTATTGTAGACACGTGGTAACCCTAGGTTTCCCCGCGGTTACCTATAGCCTAGGATTAGGTAGAACTCACTGAGACATTATGTCTCATCCCAATCCTTATTTGTTGCAGATCAACAGGTTGTTTTAGCAAGCTCGTAGCAGGATGGATATTTCAGCAAGAGCTCGTTCGTACCCGCTGCAAGACGTCATGGACTTTAAGGATGTATTTATTTATACTTTGGACGTGTAGTATTGTATTGTTGATTGTACGAACGTATGTTGTTGTATAAAATATTCATTCGAAATTTTTATGTTGTAAATTTTAATGTATCCAGTACTAAAGATAATGCACATGCTAAACTTTCTAGATACGTTTAGTATGAGTATTACACATATAATATGCAACATCTCTACCAACTGAGTTAAGCTCACGGAGACGGAGGTCCTACTTATTCCCTCTGAAAACCCAATATATATTCCCTTTTCCCCCCTAGTGATTTTATATCTCCCTTAGACAACAAAAATAAATACATAAAACCTACTCAAATTTTTTTCATGAATTAATTTAATTCTGAAGATAAGAAAAACATAGTAATAGCAGAAAACTTCTAGTACTAATAGTAGTACTCTTGAATAACTAATTTCTAAACTATAAGCAACTTTAAAATTTATGGACCCGGTGTATTGGAGAGTTCTTCAATCCAATTATCAATCTCTTCATCATCAACAAATTCAGCACCAAAATTGAAATCTGAAAGATCAATTGATCCATTCTTATCAAAGTCACAAAATTGAAGGTCATCAAGGCAATCAATATCATCCAAGACCTGTCCCAAACCATCAAATGGTAACCAATCCAATTCAAACGGAGACAAATTCAAACTTCCAACAACATCCAATTGTTGCATCACTTCCAAAGGACTTATATAAGGCACATTTTGTTCCACAAATTTACCCTCCAAAGGATTAATCTCAACAATAGGTTGATTACTTGAAATCTTACCACACTCAATCAAATTGTAAACACAATTAAACGATTTGAGCAAAGATAAAGATGCATGTGACATACCACTCGTAGAAACTACATTGCTGAAGCCTTTGTTCCTCTTCTCATACGCTTCAAATTCAAAAATTTTACCTTCATACGCTTTTGAAGCCTCTTTTGTGGTGTTGAAAGTTCCCAACCATTCACGCGTCCCTTTAATCGGATTACGGATTTCTGCAACCCAGTTACCCGATTTCCTCATTCGAACACCTCTACATTTGGAAGAAGGTTGTTTTACTAGAGGTGTTGGTTTTGCACAAATCTTATTCTTATTGGTCATTGTTTCTTTAAGACAAACAATGTCATCAGGAAGATTAGGTATTGCAAATTCATGCACAACTCTCTTCCTCTTCATTGGTTCCTTTACATAATGATTCTTTTCATCTGATGATGAATCCGTTGCATAAGGATCATAATAAATAATTCTCATCCTTGTGCTTTTGGAAACATAAGATGGATTGTGTGTGCGGCTTGGTGTAGGATCCATGATGAAATTTGCAATTGGAGATTATAAGGAATTATAAGGATAGTGATTTTTTCTTGTGTGAACCAAAAACTATTGCAATTGGAGATTATAAGGAATTATAAGGATCATCATAATGATTCTTTTCATCTGATGATGAATCCATTCCATGCGGCTTCATAAACTAGTTCTAGTGTCGGGTCTCGGATGAGAGACAAAACTCTCCCTAAAAGATTTATTAGTAATATTCTTCACAAATACCAAAAACTATTTTAGGGAATTAAATGAAAAAAGGAACAAAATAAATACATATTTTTGAATAGCATCAAGTGAGACTCACTTTTAAAGTAAATACATATTTTTTTAATAGCATCAGATGGGATTCACTTTTATTTTTATGCAGAGTGAGATTCACTTTTAAAATAATACCAAAGAACCCTTAAAATTGATGTATATTTTTTTGTTATGTTGTTCAAAAAGATTTTCTTTTGTCGTCTGGTAAATTGGTCTCTCCAAGTGCAATATTTGTAAATTGACGAAACTGGAACACCCATGGTTGAAGCAAATGAAAAGATGAAGCAGCTAGAGGAAGCAAGAGCACTCTCCTCCTGAAGGAGCGAGAATCCTAGCCGAATTGAAGCTCAGTGGCACTAGGGAAAGGGAACTAACCCTAGCAGGGCTAAGTTAGGAAAAGGGTGGAACAAAATTAACATTTGTAAAAAATAAAAAATAATAATCATATGTAAATTGGAAGAATAAATATCGTTATATAAATAACGAATGAATGAATTTTACAGAACTTTTCCCTCAATTTTACACACCAAGTCAGAAATGAACTCTTAAAATTAAAAATTCCACAAAGGGTCATAGTATGCTTCAAAATTGGTTCATAAACATGTTTACCAAAAAAGGAAAACTGCATGTCCTGAAGATAAGTTAAAGATAAGTTTTGGTGATAGCCTCTTCCAGCTCTTGAAAGTCCCATGCATCATCTGCTGAATATTGTCCTGAACAAGAATTTCATTACAGTTAATAGATCATAGAGACAATCACTCTTGAATTGAATTGAAGGTCACTGGGAAATATTACTTACCAATTGAATCTCTTCGGAGAGCAGTTAAGTGGGCGCAACTACAATTATCAAAGCAAAACAAAATCGTCCACATTATATTCACAGCAATACTTTGCTGTTGCATTAAAGAAAGTTTTCTATAAGAAATAATAAAACTAATAGTCTAATACCTGCCAAGAGCCTTCCCAAAATCCGCACAGAGTGATCGAATATATGTCCCTTTAGAACACGTCACTCTAAAAATCAAATTTTGTCTGGAAAAGGTATAACAAATAAATCAGGGCCAAAATGAACAAATCAACTACAAAATCTAAACAGATAAACTTCAAACATGCAATTTCTATAAGGAGAAAGCTCCCCAATAACAGGCGATGCGTAATATGATTATGAAAACATGTAATCCATTATAGGCGCAAAGCTGTTATACCAGTATCTCAGAGAAACTAAACTTGGTTTATTCTTCATTGCAACGGTGATATCTCTAGGGATATTCGACAGACTCGGGACTCTCATACTTTCTTTACAATTTTTCGCCAAAAATCCTCCAAGTTCCTCCAACAAACAATAACTGACTTGGAAGTTCTCACAAGTTTACAAACTAATGGTTGGTTCAGCTTGGGCCCTGTCACAATAACTGTAGCACATTCCCCATCTTTATTACATAAACTTGTTTGATCAGAGCTCCCCTTCCTATTAAAAACCCGGATAAAAAATCTATCTCCTGATCTTGTGTTTATTGTATGTTTGGAGCTCAAAGGCTAACAATCATTCCATTAGCAGATATTACAACAACAAAAAAATCCCAACTTTCTACATTGAGGAGTTTCTACCACTTAGAGCCTTTTCTTTTTGGCTTGCAGACTTATTCCTGGTAATTCCCTTCTGACCAATTAAGTTATTTAGGACATGAGAAGGGGAAAAGGGTTAAAGATTAGGATTTAGGTCATGTTAGTAATTCACATTAGATAGTGAAGCAAGTAATTCCAATTGTTGATGAATGAATCAACAGTTGACGTTTCACGAGTACGGATCATCTCCATTTCTCAAAATAAACGGAGGATGCCATTGAGAGAGAGATAGATACACAAAAAAAAAAAAAAATAGGTAGTACCACGGATGAGGATTTCCTGCTGTAAATATCACACGCAGTTGCACGATGTAGCTATTCTGCACCGTCTGATCTGAAGTGAACGGTCAAGATCTGACATTGTGTGAAATTGTTGAAATCCGTACTGTGAATTGGAACCGTCAGATCATGGATTGATGGCTGAGATTTGCTACTGCAGCAAACTGTGTGAATTTGCTACAGCAGCACTAAGTGGGTCCCACCATCAATAATTATTTTAAATATTTTTTCAAACTTATTTGTGTCTTTATCTCTCCAAATGGAAGAAATGGAGAGGATCCTAACTCATGTTACACACATGCATAACAAATTATGAATGTGTTAAAATACCAACAGTTGATTATTTTCTCATTGACAGTTTAGATTACTTACTTTAATCTCTAAAGTGAATAATTGACCTTTGAGAAGCCAAATCCTGAAGATTTGTACTCAAACTGGATTTCATGAAAGCTCATGATAACTTCAGTTCTGTTGCATTGATTAAATTATTACTACCAAAGGGCTTGGTGGTCAATTAAGTGCTTTAGCGGTGTTGATTTAAACTTCTATTAATGGTCAACTTAAATCTTGATTCAAAGGCACAAAAGGGCACAGAACGGAGGCTCCCAAAAAGTTACCTGTCATCCAAGCTACGCTCTATGTCAAATTGGAAAATTGAAATTCGTCTAGGCGAGAGTTCAATGCTTTCTCCTCTCCTTGCTTTCTCATACAACTTTTCACCTCCAACCTATAAAACAACAGTGATGATTGTAAGGAATTTCTTCCATAAGAAACCAAGTCTTTATAAATAACAAACAAAAGTCATATGACAAAGTTTCACGATGCTGAACGCTTTAAATACGAAGAAAAATGTTGATTATATTGGATGCATAAAAGCTTCTGAGTTGAAAAACCATTTCTGAAATGACATGTTTAATAACTTAAACTTAAATTAGTTCAGACTTCATCCAACTTCAAAACTTTAACAAAACTATGAAAATTAAATGGTTAAACAATGGTAATTATTCTTACTTTAATAGCAGAGAACATAGGTGGAACTTGCCAAATCTCCCCACAAAAGGACAAGGCACTTTTCTTTATGTCCTCATCTTTGATGTGCTCCCATGGCTCACGCTGAATGACCTACATATTAAGCTGGCCTATGAGTGAAAAAATTGCATGTAGTTAAAAACTTAAAATCAAAATTAAAATTGTCATATGAATTGTCATTCCTAATTCTACTTATGAGTCACATTACAATGATTTGGATGCATTTATCCAAGCTTGAATCGATGCTCTTCATTGCCAATAAATAATATTGTGTATGATATTGATGATTTAAAATACTCTTACTACACCAGTAGCATTATATTGAAACTGTCCTAGGTCCAAGCACCAAATCATATTAATAAACACATAGGCCTTCAAATGGCCAATTTTCGCATAGTGTCAACTTATAAAACAAACACCTCACCATCTTACAAATTCAACAGATCAAATTTAGCCATTTTAGTAATTGGACCCACAACTAAGGAAGCAGGAAAATGTGCTCAAAGCCCAAACCCAATTCAAATTTCAAACACCCAAACAAAAGAAATCTGCAAGAACCAGTGTTTTGGGAAAAGGCGCACAAGAAAGTATGATACAGCCAATATTTTTTCGTAAAAATTCAAAGTCAGCTTAACCAATAGCCAAATACGAACAAATAAGAGAAAATACTCTCTTTCCATCTTTCTCTTCACCCTCACCCACACACAGTGGCGGATCAGAGGTAGAAAGCAGAGAATCAAACAGAGCAGAGGCAGACGACGATGAACTACGCACTGAAAAACGTGGCAGAAGCAGAGAGGACGAGAACGACGCAGTTGCGCTCGCGCAGGGACTGCCAAACACGAACAAAAACGGCGCATGGACCGTCGGGGATGACAGACGAAGTCGCAGCATACAGAGGTTGAACGCAAAGTCGCATCGTACAGAGGTTGAAGGGTCCTTTAATGGATTAATAAATTATCTTTGACAAAATGGTCCAACTATGAACTATCTATGGTTACTCCTCCCAACCATGCAATTAAACCGAACTTTGGACAAGGAAATGGTAGATTGGCTTCCGAAAATCGGACAGTAAACTAAATAATTATTGGTTTGATCATATGGTAGGAAAGTGTTACAATTCAGGGACAATTCAGTCTCACAATCAGTGAGAAATCAAATTTTTCGCCTCTCTATTTTAAAGTCTTGATAGGAGAAAGTGTTATTTCAGGTAGAAAACGAATTGATTTAGCAATTCAGTTACTAGAACTATTCTGAGAACTATGGCTCGCTATTTAATATATATATATTATATATATATATATATATGGTGTTAGGACCATAGTGTAAATTCCCTTTTAACAAGCTCATTTGTCTATTGTGTTGCGTATGTATGAAATCAGACAGAAATCCACTAATTATCTATAATGCAGCCTTTACATTTGAAGCAATAGGTGAACCAATAGCTTATTATACAATGTGCCATAAGCTTAAACATGAAAAAAACAGATTAACTCACTGGTGAATCAGCATCCCATGTTGAAGTAGCCTCCCCTAAGCGGAAAACCCCACTATAACCCTTAACCATCCCTTGGTATCTGAAGCATAAAAAAAATCAATTATTCAGAAAAATTATCCAGATCAAAACATTTTAACTAAAACAAAAATTGTACAATATTGAAACAGGATCCAATACATAGTACTTAAATGGGAACAAAACTCTATTTAACTTCAATCACCTATCCACCAGTTTCGTTGATTTGCCAACACAAACAATCAATAAACCAGTAGCCATTGGATCGAGAGTTCCGGCATGTCCTACCTGTAAATATTTAATACTATAAGTCTACATAAAACGCGAATTTAAATGCATGTGTACTGTGGAAAATAACCTTTTTCACTTTGACAAGGCGACGAAGCTTTCCACAAACTGTGAATGAAGTCCAACCTGCCACAAATTCACGTTTTTTTTTACTTTCATGGACACGTCGCAAAAGAAACAGTATCAAGTATTTCATAATTACCATATTTAAGAACATATTGTTGCATATTGAAAAATTGAGGATAAAAAAAGCAGCAATAGCCACCAAATGAACAAAGATTTCAGTCAAACTGCTACACTATGAGATCAATGAAATGAGACCATGGAAAACAACGAAGCCTATACATATGAACCATCACTCAGTGCTGCAGTATAAGTGTATCACAATAAAGTCGTTTTCAATGAAAGTAGAGGTCACTCATTCATTGTGAATAGTGTACTTACGATAGTTGTTTTCTAAAATATGCATACATTAACTTTAACTAAAACAACTCGACAACATAACCATTAGCTCTTGTAATTAGTAATTCCACAAAAGTAAATCAACTAGCTAGCGAAATGAAGCAAAGCAAGGATTCCTGCCAAACAGTCTACATCTACAAAAGTATAGCAGCACCCAAGCCTTACAGCGTAGCAGGATTTGAACAAATTTCTATTGTTATGTGATTCACTAATTAGTACAAAGTATTGTCAAATAGCGACTATTGAAGTGCTACAATCATGTAGCTTAGGGGAATAAGAACAAACAGCAATTTTCTGCTATCCACAATTGACTGTAGGTGTGATTGCATGACTGTAAGCAATCCATTTCTATTTCAAGTAAGAAATGTAAGGCCCTGTTTGGATTAACATCTAATTTGCAGCTTATAGCACAAGTGATCGTCATGATAAATGCTTATGCATAACTATTTCTATAGCAAAAGATAAAATAAAGTTAAATCGTTTTCGTCTAAGCTATTTTCATAGCTATCTTGGAGAACTTATGAAAATAAGCTGAAAAAGCTTCATGGACAATTTCCTAAGCTGTTTTCACAAGTCTTCCCAAACAGTCACAAAACTCATGCAAGTAAATAAGCTCAAATAAGTCAATCCAAGCAAGCCCTAAATGGTTGAAATGACTCACTCACTCGCCTTTAGGGAATTTGAACAAATTGCTATTGTACTGTAATACGCTATTTATACAGTAGCAGCATAGCCTTACAGCGGAGTGGAATTTGAACAAATTGTTTTTGTTCTATGGTAGGCTATTTAGTACAAAGTGTTATCAAATAGAAACTATTAAGGCGATGTACCCCTATAGTGTAGCGCAATTTGAACAATCCGCAATCAACAAAACTACTCTACAACAGTGCGATTGCATGACTGCAGACAATTCATTCCCATTTTCTCATCAAAAAATCTAAATAACAAAATGACTAACTCACTCACCTTTAGGTTTGTTAATCAAAAGCACAGTCCCATGCGAACTATCCCAAACAGGAGGAAGTCCAGTCCTCCTCGAACTAAAAAACGGCTCAACAACTTCAACCTCCTTCTTCACATTCAAACCCTTAAAAAACTCCTCAACCTTCTTCTCACTAACATCTTTACTATCCACACCCCTCTTCCCCTTTTCCTTTTCTCTTTCCACCCCTTTCTCATTCTCCTCAAAAAACATCAACTTATCATCACCATCACCAACCTCATCTTTCTTCCCCCCAATACCAAAAACACCAACTTTCTTGCTCTTAACCCTAGCATTCGCATTCTCATTCGAACTTGAACTTGCATTTCTACGATCATCGTCTTTCCCATTCTCATCAAAAAACACCAACTTATCATTATCAACAACCTCCTTATTCTCCCTAAAAACTCCAACTTTCATGTTCCTAACCCTAGTATTCGCATTCGAATTAGCATTTGAATTAGTATAACTAGCATATGAACAATTAGATTGACCAGGTTTCAAAAAAGCCTGATCCAAACACTGATTAGGAAAATACTTTTTCTCCAACTGATACACCATTTTATAATGCTTATCTTTCTCCCAAGGATAACAAAAAGCATCATACATATACAATTCCTCTTCCCTCTTATGCAAAGTCCTCAACTCCACCACTTGAGGTATCATCTCCACCAATTGTTCCTCGTTACGACGATGATCATCATCAGAATCAGACCCATACATTCTCTTCCTCCGTTTGTTATAGTATTTCCTCTTGGATTTATCAAGAGTGTGATCGTCAAGTTCGAATTTTGACGAACCGGGTCGGTTTGATACCGGTTGAGTGGCTAATTTATCGTTGGCCCAGGATTGGAGGGAAGAGTTCTGAGGTGGGGTTGGTTCAGAGGGTTTAGCGGTTCGAGTGGGTTTAGGGAGATTGGGACGGTTGATGATGAGTTCGTATTGAAGAGGGTATGGGGTTGTGGAGAAGAAACGGAGAGTCGAGAATGGGTTGAAGAATCTGGAAGAGGTTGTTGTTAGGAAATGGAGATGGTGGGTTAGAGATATAGATATTGGTTTCACCATTGTTGAAGAAAACAAATTCAAAGATTTGAGTCAGGTTGGTTAATGGTTCTTCAAAACAAATTACGTACTCATTATATTATATTTTCTCACAAAATTACCGGTATGGTAGGGTTCGAATCTTCATTTCTTCTCGTTTAAAATGTGTCAGCTTTAATTACTAAATAATTTGGCTAAAAAAATTACCCATAAAATTATACAAATATTATTGTGTTTTAGAATAAGTTAGTTCATATAACATTGGATGCTCTTTGAATAGTTGATAAATTAATTTATCTCGAATAAATTTATAATTGATAGGTGATAAATCAGCTAATGATTGATAACAAATAAATTAAGCACCTTGAATTAATATTATTTGATAAAATTAAAGATAAAATTAATTTAGAAATAAGAAATGATATGAATAAATATATTTAGTTAATATTTTATTTTATTTTATTTTTGGGTTAGGAATACTTATTTTTTTAATTAGGATAGCATAGATATTGTAAAAAAAAAAGAAGTTGAGAGGAAAAAACTACAAGAATATGATGCTTGAAGTAACTTGTGTTGTCGATAAAGTGTAATTCATCTTATAATATTTATTTAGGTCATGTGATTTCAAATAGGATAATGAAGTTCTCATAATTCAGAATTTATCATTAGATATAATTCATTAATTATTTGAATTCAATTATTTTAAATAGTATAATACGTTGCAAGATCAAAAATTTATCTTCTTAAGGAAGAGCTGGATCACTAAATCCTTGAAAATTATTGTCATGTTTTTTACATTACATGTTTTTTTTAAGGAGCTTTTCATTACATGTTAAATATTGTCATTTGATTTATTTGGAAATTATTTACACTAAAGATGAAAAAAAAATTATAGAAAAATTCCAAAAAAGCAAAACTATAATCTTATGATAAGGCACACATTATGACAAAGGAAAAAATGAACACCTAACAAAATTTTCAAATCAAATAATAAAAGAGTTAAATCAAATAGAAGTATAGAAAAAAGGAAAGAGAGTATTGAAATTGAAATTGAAAATTTGAGCACCGCGTTCGCGCTTCATTCCAAATTTTCAAACCCAAATGGAATCCGAAGACGACGAATGGGAGCTTTGCTACGACGACGGCTTCGTCTACAAACGCCGCAAACGCCGTCGTCTCAACTCACCGGAACCCTCAACAGCACCAGATCAGAACGCGTTAGAGAAGTTACGTAAAGAACGAAAGAAAAACACGCTTTTGAAGCTTAAATCCAAGTATGAAAAGGAAATTGTTCATTGGGAACATTTATCAAACACCTTAAGTGCATTGCAGCTTTCTTCTTCAAATCAGCTTAATGAACAGCAGCAACAGCAGCAAAATCAAAACTTGTCGATTCCTTCTACTTCTGGATCTGCTGAGTCGTCTCATCTTCATGATCTACTCTCTCAGGTAACTTCAACATTCTTGGTAATTTTCAAAGAAATTTTGTTTTTGGGGGTATTGATAAATGGGTTTGAAATTTGTGTTTTTTAGCTACCCTTTATCGATTTTGGTCTTGATTTTGAATAATATGAAAGAAAGTTTGAAAATTTGGGGTTATTTTGATGTGGGTCTGAACTTTGGGTTTGTTAGAGTTGTGAAATTCTGACCAAAAAAAATTATGTTTTTTCTTTGTGTTTCTGTTGATGTTGGAGTTTGAAGTAATTTATGTGATTAATGACATGTAGGTATGCTGAAATTTAGTTTACAGTTACTATAGATTGCGTCAATTTTATTTGTTTTAGGTTCAGCTGTAAACCTAGTTTGTGTAAATTTACTGCTTAGGAAGCATTGTTAGTCTTCTAATTTGAAAAATTTGGTAAATTGGGGCTTAGGAGTGTTTGAATTTTTCTTTGTTGGTCTGTAGACAAGGTGGTAAACAACTATACATAACTGAAACTCACACGCATAATTGTGAGATCTTGGATTCGAACCCGAGTCAAGGTGTCTAACCTAGCAATTTTGACATTGTTGTGAGTTTAGCTAGACTTTAGAGACCGGGGTGTTTAGAATTAGAAGAATTTAGAAGTTAGAGATATTAATAAATATTTATGGAGGTTTCTGGTTTTTATGATTTATCTCATGTTATTTCTGTTAGATTCTTAATTGAGTTTATGAAAAATATCAATATGAGCTTAATTATTATGCATGGACTACGTAAAACAAATTATAAAAACATTCACCATATCTTATGGATTTGGATTAGACGCAGTAATTGTGTCATGTAGTATTGCGTCTTGTCGTCCGATCTGAACCGATGGCTGAGAACTATGTAATCTGAACTATCAGATCTCAAATCAACGGCCAAGATCGCTTAAAGCTTGAAACTGTGTGCTTAAGTAATTGCAGTCAAGATAGCTTCTTAGTTGAGTATATGAAAAATATGAAAACTTATTTGTTATGCATAGATGGTGTAGAAAAAAATTATAAAACGTTTGTCATATCTTACGGATTTGGATTAGATGGAATAACTGCATAATGTAGTACTGCATCTTGCCCGTCCGATTTGAATCGATGGCTGAGATTGGTTGACTGTGTAATTGAACTGTCTAATCCAAATAAGTAAGATCGCTTACAAAGTGAAACTGCATGTTGCGATATTTACAACAAATCATGGTCCATATCTTACCATGTAAATACTTGTGCAGATATTTTGAAAAATGATGGGTAGGATATGATTGATGGTTTGTGTCACACTGTTGAATTGGTGTGTATGATGATTAAACTCAATTAAGTAGCCATTCTTTCTGGCCTTGGAACATCCTTTGTAGAATTATAAACTTGTTAATGTAACTGAACTGCATATGTAGTGAATGGTGTTGAATGTTGATGAGTTTGTCACTCTTAATTTAGTATTCTCAAACTTGCAGGTGGAAGCTCAGGAAGCAATCATTCATGATATTTCCAATTTATGCGACGTAGCCGAAGCAATGTGTTCTAAACAAGAAGAAGAATATAAACAATCTTTGTTTGATCTACCAATCTGGTCTACACCACTTGAGCTAATGCAAGTGTTATGCTATGATGATTGAAACAAGTTCTATTTTATACCATTCTCTAGGTAATTATATCAAGTTCAAAGGAGGGTCTACACTGTTGAACAAACAATTACATTAATTGTAACTGTTAAATGCAATGATGTTAAATAGATTAGACCATTGGCAGATTGGTAAATATTCTTAGATTATTGATTGATTGTATTTAAAAGCATCCAACTTCTGGCTGGAGTCATCCAATTAGAATTAGCTTATGTTGAATGTAAAGAGTGAGAAGGAGGTAGTTTGAGTTCAGTAGTTTTGTATGTTTGGAATATTAAATGAGGTGATGACTATTGTGCGGTTTCTGACTGATTTTCTCTTGTATTTGCTACTCTTACTACACATGATGACTATTTCACATGATGCTTGAAGATATGATATGAATTCAAAACTACTGAATTCAATCAAATTACTACTTCGCTATTGTGTGGTTTCTGACTGATTTTTTTTTTTGTTTGTATTTCCTACTCTTATTACATGATGGCCATTTCACATGATGCTTGAAGATATGATATTATGAATTCATTGTAGGACACCCTTTATTATATGCATAAGATTTCTTGGTACCAAGCCAAGTTGGTTATGTCTCCAATTCTTATTTTTAGTTTCATTATGAGACCAGTGGCAGTGGCAAGCCATAATCTAAGCTGTCGACTTGATCGGTTTTTGCATAAACCATAATGACATTAAATTGATATAGTCATAGATGTGTTTGAAATTAAGCTAACACTGTTATGATTGCATTTGATAACAAATTGAAACGAAGTGATAAACTTTATTAACATCAAATACTGATGATGTGGATGGCTAAATTGATAATGGTACTACGACTTTGGAAATCAAATTGGGTACTTGGGTATTTACTAGCAAAAAAAGTTACTTAACCCCAATTTGGAAACATTGAAGATTTGTATCCATGTGCACGATACAAATATAAATCTCAGTACATAAACCTCTCAAAAACAAAACTGGACCATATTCAACCCATGTGTATTCACTTTTAAATTCATCCATAAAAAACATATGAATCTCATATTGAAAATTCCAACTCAGAAGTAATGGGATGGATATGCTTCTTCTGGAGAACAACTAGTACATTACATCTTCAGGGTTTTCAAGTCCATTTCATTTAAACGAGAAGGAAAAGGTTCAAGAGGTATCAAAACAAATCCTGCTTTATGACATTCATCCTCAAGAAGCTTTGCTTGGGAAGTCCCCTCAGGACAATATGCAACAACAGCTCCTCCGCTACCTGTAAATTTTGACGCGGCTCCAACCTTCCTAGCAACCTCTACCATTTTTATGTTCACATCACCAAGAGCATCATCTCCAAACATTAGCCTGTACAATATATAAATACCAATAACAAAGTTTAATACAAGTACAAGAATTCAATTTTCCCATTCCTTTAATTAGTTGGCGTGAATAAAAATCATGATTTAAAATTTTTATGATATAATAAGTGTGCTACAGCCTTCTTCAAAAAATAAAAATAAAAAATAAGTGTACTGCAGCAATTTATGTGTGACATCATAAAGACGCGTCCCAGAGAATGTTTAAAGAAAAATGACTGTGTAACCTAGGGAAAAATTAAAGTAGGTTATGAGTATATTAGGTGAGATGATAGCTCTTTTATTCGGGTGTTCGGTGGAGAGGACCATTTGCCTACTTGTTTGGACAAAAGTTGAGTGAGCCTTGAGACTTACCAGATTAGTAGTGGTCCTTAAGGATTTTGCAAAGCATACTCATATATGATGGACTACAAAGCTTAAAGAAATATCTTTTGTTGCTTTGTTGTTTAATTCCTCTGAGATTCTATGTGACTACCTCATGTCCCTTTCAAAATTTTCAAATTATCCGGAAGTTAGACAGCCAGCATGGAGCTTGTCTGTGTGGCATCTTTCTTGTGGATAAAGCCTTGTTTTATATTAGATGCCAGACCCTTGTTGAATACGATGTTCTAAACTTTTAAGAGCCGACTGGGGAAGAACTTGTGTTGTACTTTAATTGTGCTTATTGTGTATTCATGAATTATGTTGGAACTTTTACTGCTGGGGTTTAGCAGAAGTGGTTGCTGCACAGTGTGTGAAAGTGTTGTAAATCCGACAATACTGAGTTCAACTCCTACTGATCAATAAATTAGTATACTGGAGTTAAGTTGTGTAGTTACTAGGCTTGCCTAGATTAGAGCTGAGTATCTGTTAGTCGTAGTTTAGAGCTTTTAGTGGGGACCAAAGAACCAAGGGAAGGACTACCTATCAATAAGTAAGTTGATGTTTAAGTTTCAAAGTTGGACTTTTTAAATGCTATCAGTTATAAAAATCAAATGGTCCAATCCAACTACTATATGTAATGATACAAAAAGAAAAGAAAAAAAAGCAATTACCTTCGCAGGTCAAAATTTCGATTCATGAGGGCTGCTAGTTTGGAATAGTTCTTTTCTTCTAATGCTGTCTTTCCTTCTTTCGCAATACATGCCACTTCAAGCATTGATGTCACAATGAACTCATCGCCATCAAGCCACCTCTGCCGTACTTTACTATGAACCTACATGTTAGTATCAATTAAAATTAAAATTTGTTTATACATGAAAAACCAAAATAAGTGAAGTTTCTCGTGCTCGTATTAGAAGTGATAGCCCAAAATATCACTTTATAGTTTTTAGTGCTATCCCCAACATGCTGAATAACACAATGCATCATATTAGCAGTCAAATACAGAAGATAAAAAAGCCTCTTCTTAGCCTCAGAGCAGATGCTACAGCAAACATCTCTTATTTTAGAGAAAAGGATCGAGAAATTTATGTAAGTAAGCAAATAAAATGTATCTTGAAAAAACATACTTGCGAGAAACAGAACATGCAAATTAGATGTTATGTAACAGCACAATTGTAAAAGTTACAGACAGGGAGCATACATGCACATAATAATAACAAAGATAAAGCCATTCGATGACACTAACCTTCCCAGAATCACTAGGATTCGCTGCATAGATAAGGTATAGAGGTGGGAGTAGACTCAAATCCATTGGTATATAAATTCCATGCCCTAGTTTATCCATGTTTTCCTTGTTGAAGTCCTATATAAGCAGAGAAAGTCACATTACATGATTAATTGGTGGTTATTATACACATTTGATAACAAATGCTTTGATCGAAATTAAACAAACAATGTACCATGTAAACTAGTCCGCCATAAACTTGCGCAACCCGATCTTGAAGACCTGCAACTATTCCAAGTTCTTTCTCTGCAGCGAGGATAAGGTTAGGTCGCACCTCAACCTTGATTAGATGCCTAATTTTGTAGAAATCAAGAAAGCAGTTCAAGGCAGCACACACAATCCCACTAGAACCCGAAAGTCCACTCTGAAACACAAAATTCAAAACTTAATTCGTACCACTTCCTCAACAAAACAACAGATTGAAATATGAAAAGGAGACTGTTTACACTAATAATAAATGAGTGAATCCGGCTAAGAACGCCTTCAGGGCACTGTACTGGTTAATAAACAAAAGAAAGACCATAAAGGTACTTGCTAAATAACAAAAGTTGAAGTTTTTATAGAAGAACACAGCATTTAACAATCATGTGACCTTAGTAAGATGTAACATGGCCTTGACATAAAGGTTCCAAAAGAAAATCCTGACTCTAATTTGAGCCGCGGCATAAAGGTTTTTAATGTCTCTGCAACATGGCCGCGATTGAGGTCACTCACATCAGCATATTTGACTACGATTTCCCACAATATCAAGGATCACAACCAATGTTATAAAAACCGAACTGATAATCGAACCGGTGAGACCTATAGGTCATGGTTCAACTGCCTTAAACAAGAACGAAACCACCATCAAATTGACAAAACAACCGAAACAGGACGATTCGAGGTTCAACCAGTTAAACAATCTAGTTTAGTTTGGGTTTTAAAACACTGATCACGACACGGCCAAGACTTAAAATCATGCCCTCAAGTACATTAAGAAAGGATCATAATAATAGAGTACACAAAATCAGCAATGACAGTGATGAGTTTATGCCTCTAATAGATAGATAAATGGTTTACATTTAACACAAGAAAAAGGTAGTGAGCGATATAAACAAATAACAAGTTTAATTTTCATACACTATCTGTATAAACAATTTTACACTTTCAACACATTACAATCATCCATATGTCTTACTTTATAAATAGTTTGTATGAAAGTCAAACATTTGTTAATGATCTGAAGATTATATGATTGATCGACAGTGTAAAAACTCTTCACACTGATTGTGAGTACTCAACACATCACAATCAAACATTGTTAACGATCTGACAGTTGTGATTGATTAACAGCGTAAAAACTCTTAAAGCTGACAGCGTATATGAATTAAATCCATAAAATAGAATAAGAGAATTATATACCTGACGAGGGATGTTAGTATCATAGGAGAGAGTGAAATTGGTATGATGAAGATGAATATTATTATCTTTACAATAATTATAAAAAACTTTATAAATGGCCATAAGCAATCGAACTCCACCATAATAACCTTCAGCATTTATCCTATCAACCTGCATAACATAACACAACATGCATTAATAACAGAATCATCATGCTCAAGTCCCCCACTGATAATTTGAATGTAATCACGTGTGTAGGTGTCTCAGACACCTACACATGTGTCGGATACCAGATACACCTTCGATCAGATATGTCAGTGATACAGAGATAATCATGATCATAAGAAAAAAAATAAGGGACATGCAAATAAAATAGAAATAAAGATAGTACCAATTGATGATTAGAAGAGAAGTTGACAAGATCATGAGTAGGATGAGGTTGAATGATGAGTTCATGTGAAGGAACGAGTTTAACAGTGGCAAAGAAATTGGAAATACTAAAAGCGATTGTTTTGCCGTAATATACATCGCTAGGATTTCCTAACAATCCAACTCTTGCATATGCTTTGTGTTCAATCACCACATCATCACCAACTCCTTCCATTGATGCGATTCTGCAAATTTGATTTTGATTCACCTCTTTCTCTTTCTCTTTCTCTTTCTCTTTCTATGATGATATATATCATTCAGTCATTTAATAATTATTAATACTGATCATTCAATTCAATCTTCCACCGTTTTATTAGACCAAAATAACTCATGCCGTACTCGTGACATGTCAGCAGGGTGGAATTATGTGGAAATAAGGTCGGACAAGCCGCACTTTGCTTAAACTAGACTTTTGACCCGTGGGTCTAACGTACTGTTTAGTATTCGCATAAATTATTTATAAATTAACGTATATTAAATAAACTTTCTATCTCATAAAATGTTACCCAATAGTTAAAGTGTTGAGACGTTAGATGAGTGTAAGAAAGAGATCTAAGGTTCAATTCTCATAAATCACATTTGTTTGAATAGGAGCGATATGTTAACAAAATATGAGCGATCTCTTATTTCAAAAAAATAGGAGCGAAAATAGGATTGGATTGGATTTAGGAGTGATCTGTTGTTTTTGATTTCAAGAGCATTTGAAAATGACATTTTGATTAAATTAAATAGGGTTAATTAAATGGGGGTAATACAGTAAAATTAATCATTGAAGTTAAGTTAAATTTAGGACAACATTTTTCGTTCGGGTTAACTTTAAGGAATAAGAGATAAGAGATTTTAGAAGTATTTGAAAATAATATTTTGATTAAATTAAATAGGGTTAATTAAACAGGGGTAATACAGTAAAATTAATTATTGAAGTTAGGTTAAATTTAGGGCAACATTGTGCGTTTGGGTTAACGTTAAGGAATAAGAGATTTCAGAAGTATTTGAAAATAACATTTTGATTAAATTAAATAGGGTTAATTAAATAGGGGTAATACAGTAAAATTAATCATTGAAGTTAGGTTAAATTTAGGGCAACATTTTGCGTTCGGGTTAAATTTAAGGAATAAGAGATAAGAGATTTCAGAAGTATTTTAAAATAACATTTTGATTAAATTAAATAGGGTTAATTAAATAGGGGTAATACAATAAAATAATCATTGAAGTTAGATTAAATCCAGGGCAACATTTTGTGTTCGGGTTAACTTTAAGGAATAAGTCAGATATTTTTTTTGTGATGGTCAAAGTTTAAACTCCGGACCTTATACCAACTTAAAGTCAATAGGACAATAAGTCAGATCTAATTAAACAAAATAAAGCTTAAGTCTAACTTATCAAATGTTATATTTTAAATCTAGTCTAGCTTTTTTAACAGTTTGGTGTGACTTATTTGTGTTTAAAAGTCTAATTTAATACAACATTTGACATATTTAAAAAAACAATTGTCTTATAAACATATATTTTTCTTAAGAGGCTACTGCAATAAGATTTTGTAAAGCTTGTATATCCAATTTTGTTTCCACTTTATAAACATATATACATAGAATATTTTTTAGGGTTAAATATGTTTTTAGTCCTTACATTTTACGTCCATTTGAAAAATAGTCCCTACATTTCATTAAATGTTTTAAAAATCCTTACATTTTATTTCCGTTATCAAAATTAGTCTCTGTTGTTAATTCTCTAACGGAATGCTGATGTGACAGTTAGTGAGTCCCAATTATTTTATGGTTAAATATGTTTTTGGTCTCTACATTTTGCGTGACTTTGAAAAATAGTCCTTACATTTCAATAATTGTTTTTAAAATCCCTAAAATAATAAGGACTATTCTTCAAAGTCATACAAAATGTAGGGACCAAAAACATATTTAACCCTAAAATAATTGGGACCCACTAACTGCCACATCAACATTCCGTTAAAGAATTAACGGACTAATTTTTGATAACGGAGATAAAATGTGAGGATTTTTAAAACATTTAATGAAATGTATGGACTATTCTTCAAATGGATGCAAAATGTAAGGACTAAAAACATATTTAACCCTATTTTTTATCTTAAAAGAAAAAGTTTATGTGAGTTGGGCTTCAAAGATCGATAAAATCATGAGGGAATTATCTTCAATTATTTTTTCTCAGGTGTGGAACAGATCATCCACTAAAAAGGTGAGAGAATATGTTTTTCACATTAAAAAAAGGATAGTGTAATTTTTTTTAAGTAGTATAGTAACTAGATATTACATTTTCTTCATAGAAAAGATTGATTAAAAGTATATATAGATTAAGTTAAAATATATCAATTCCTTCAAATTTTAGTCAAAATAAACCAGTCATTGGGTCTTATCCTAATATTTGTTTCCGTGTGAGAATGAGGTGGCGACAACTCTTTGTGTATATCTTTTGTAACCTTCCACGACGAATGAAGCCAACATGTGATGTTTTATTTTTGTTTGAGCAATGTTATTTGAACAACCATTTCTTGTGACAACCTTCTCAACAACTAAATTATACAAAGAAATTTAGGTAGTGGCATAAAAATCAAAGCAATAGAGAGAAAGTAGAATGATAATGTGAGTATGAGAGAGAAAGTTGTCACAAAAGTTATTAAAAAATGGTTCTTCAAATATAATTTCTCTTTTTGTTTATTTATGGATGGATTCTGGGCCCCAGTTAGTTCATGGACATGGTCTGTTCCTTTAGTGGAAAAAGCCTAGTCAGGTGCTTTCCTTGAAATTGAAAGTTGTTTCACATCAATTAAATATGGGTATCACCATCTCAATATTACTCCATTAAGTGTCTTGTTAATGTGTCTTCTGGCACACTTTTAAAGATTGTTAATGAAGAATTCTTTTAAAAAAAAGTCATAAACTTTAATTTCAATGTTGTATTACACAAAATTTCATAAAATATTACCACCGTCCTAGTGATACTCTTTAACATTTCACTGTTAATAACTTGAATTTATTTGTACTTTGATTCAAATCTCGCATGGCTCAGTTTCTTTCTGAATGGCAAGTGTAAAAATAAATTTGAACACTTGTATTTTTAATTAATTTTTAAGATGAGATTCAAGCTCATTTAACATGGTATTAGAGTTGTGGTTAAAAATTACAATATCAAAATTGGACTCAAATCCACACTATATAGTTTAAAGGTAATGAAGTTGCAACGTAAAAATTGAACACTCACATTACTCAAATTCCCCCACTGATAAATGTATAAATGTATTTGAACACCTTTAAAATAGTTTTTAGGATGGGATTTAAACTCATAACAAATAAAAACTAATAATATAAATTAATTATGAATTTTGAAATGGAGGTTGTTATGAAGTTGACCCAAGCTCTACAAGGAAGCACACTAGTAGGGGACGTGTTATATAGATGTTTGTTGGAAACATTTCATCAGAATGGACCAAAATACAAAGTACTATTGTTGAAGAACAATCACATTGTACCTATAAATATGACGTGTCTGACAAGAAAACATTTGGTAGGTAGTCATCGTCAGAGGGATGGACAGAATAGAAGAGGATATAGTTTATTATTTATGAGACAAAAGAATGAATGAATGATGTTATTTCTACGATTATTTTGTAACAATTTTTGAGTCAATTTATTTAAATTTTTTTATTGGTCAAAATTAATACAAAGAGAAAGAGGAGTGAGAATAAAAACACAATAAAAGTATGAGAGAAAAATTTGTTTTAATATTATTTTAAAATAGTTATATAAATATCATTTTTCAATATGAATTTTTTTTGGTAGTGACAATTTTTTTTGGTAGTGTTTTCAATATGAATTTAGCAATATAGAAAACTTGTTGACCTAAAACAAAATTTGTAGAAATGTCTAATAGGAGTATCTTGATTCTTGCCCATGACAATCATTTTATCATTTTATTTTATTTTTATTTTACCAAGCAAGATAAAGGCATGTTCTCCTCGGAAAAAGACAAGGGGTTGTTATTTGATAATAAGCATTAGGGGTGTAAACGAGAAAGGTGTAAACGAGAAAAGTCGAGCTGAATATGTTTTGAAAATTGTTGTCGACACATTTTAAAGGGCTGAAAAATACATATAAATTACTCAAATGATCTTCGGCAGCTAACTGCGAATTTTATTGGAACCGGCTGCAGTTAACTACCGAAGAATATCTCGGCAGTTAACTGCCGATGCGATCCTGCTACAAATCTGGCATAAACTCTCTCATCCATTATTACTCTCATTTTACCAAAATTTCTTCAAATCTCTCTCAAAATCTCTCTAAAAAACCCAACCAAATCCTACCAAATTTATTCAACAAAATCACAAGTAAGTAATCATAATGCTATTAACTTACATTTTAGTTGTTATAAATGGTTTTTTTTTTAATTTTTGAGTAGATTTAAATTATTTTAGTTTTTGAGTAGATTTACATATTATAATTCATTTTTAGAGTAGCTGTCAGTTAATTAATTTTGTTAAAATGTTTGCATGATGTTTATGTTATAATTTAGAATTTTAGAGTTATTTTTTATTTTGGTGTTTTGTATATATTTTTTTATTTTAGTTTTTAAGTATATTTACATGTAAGAGTATATGATTTATTTTAAGAGTAGATATTAGTTGAATAATTTTTTTATACTTTTTGCATTTTTATGTTTTTTTTTTAGAGTTTAGGTTTTTTTTTTATGATTTTTAGGGTTTATGTATAATTTGCACATCAAGTGTTTGATGAAATGTTTGAATGAGTTTTTCATTGATTGTTTTTAATTTCTTATTGTTTAGATTTGA
>Ga0228710_1004607_pt1 | contig 21714 bp, 12 predicted proteins | sample MedpolnodulmetaG_FD_177995 | JGI IMG/M metagenome (GOLD analysis project Ga0228710, IMG submission 177995) | Root nodule microbial communities from Medicago polymorpha collected in Santa Monica, California, United States - pink nodules | ecosystem: Host-associated > Plants > Roots > Nodule...
CCACAAACCGGAAGTAGTCATGTCCCCCTTGCACTTCCAAGGAGAGTTCCACTAAAATGTAATGTCAAATTACAAGTTGCTCAATCACACAAGAAAGAGACTTCTCAATGCTCAAGGACAACTCCAAAAGACTTCTATGCTCAATCACACCTGAAAGAGACTTCTATGCTCAAGGACAACTCCAAGAGACTTCTGTTGCTCAATCACTACTGAAAGAGACTTATCTTAACAATTACAAAGAATTGAATAAGGTTTTGAATACTTGATATACAATCAGAGGTATTCACAATACAATACGAAACAGAACAGACTCTGTTTTTCTAGACACTTAAGAATTCTAAGATATGAACAATTGAAAGAATTCTCTAAGTTGTTGATGTTTTTTCGACGTTTTACACAGAGAGTATTGGCCTTTTGCTTGTTGTGTTATATTACTGTATTTGTTCTCCAAGTCTTTATCCCTATATATAGAGGATTTGAGAGACGTTGAGAATTAGCCGTTACATCAACTTGTCTTGCTTGAAGCTTTGATTCTTCACCATTGATCCTTTGCCTGATTTGATAATTGTCCTATGAAGAACTAATTTCAAGTCCATTCCATTTGAAAAGGAACAATGTCTGCAGCAAAGTTACTGTTATTCTTTTCTTGATGTAGAGACAAAGTTGCAGAGATGGTGGTTGTAGAGTTAGTGGTTGTACACTTCGTACACTGTACTTTATCAACTCTGGTGAAGTAGCTTATGGCGACATGCTTCTGATAACCATTGCTTCTGATGACCTTGCTTCTGATGACGTGTCTTCAGGAGCTCTATCTTCAGACTCGTTTCTTCAGACGCATTCTTCAGACGCATTTCTTCAGACGCATTCTTCCAGACGCTCTAAGCTTCAAATAAAATTCCTTTGCTCTTTGACTTGTTCAATCAGAATCTTAATGAATAATACTTTGATTATGATCCTGTACACTTGAACAAATGTTTAGCATATCCAATTGATAATTTTTAATACCTTGTTATCATCAAAACTTAAGAGGTGATTTTGAGAAACACCCTTTGTTCCAACAATTGAGAGTGAAGGAATGACGTCAGGAAGGGAAGGGAAGGAAACGAAATGAATGAACTTGTAAAATAAAATAAAAATGAATGAAGGGCTAGGATGAGTTAAAGTGTCATTAAAAAGAATGGATGGCTAAGATTATGTCACATGAGAAAACAGGAGGAAATTTCCCCAGGAGACAGTCCCCTCCCTTTATATAGATCCCGTATAGAAAGAACTCTGTCTTTCAAATGTGATTCCTTGACTCCTAAAACAAATTGTTAGCTGTGGCAATTGATTTTTGAGAACTAAGATGCAATTACAAGTATAAGTATAAAAGTTAAAGGAAGAAAGAATAAGTAAATGTGAGTAAAATAAGTGGTTTGATTGATTATAGGGTAAATTACACTTACCTCCCTGAGATTTAATGAAATAGAATAAACACCCCCTATAGTTTTCAATTGAACACTAACTACCCTTAATTGTTTGATTAGAGAATCTCTTTTTCTCAAAAATAATAACTAGAGATTCTCTTTTAAATGGGGTTCCGCCACACCATTGATACCTTCCTATGCAAGAGTGCTAAGTTTCCCCAAATTTTGAGCTAATTAAAAATATGGGTTTGATGATAAATATCAAGATAATCTCAAAACTACTGGTATCTGTGCGAGAGCTCTGAATTAAAAACACACAAAGGTGCATTTTATTACAAATTTAGTAATCAATTTCCATTACATATATCTATCAAGTTTAATCATGAATTACTGGTACATTCTGCACCAAATTGGTTATTGTTTCAAACACGTAACATAGATCACGAGTATTTCCAAAAGAAAAAAAAAGGCTTAATTGATCGGCCAATCTCTTAACTTATTTCTTTTATTCAATTTGGTCCTATAAGTCTTAACTTTCTCAAACAGGCCTCTTAACTTATTTCTTTTATTCAATTTGGTCCAATTTTGATATTTTTAATCCCATAGAAAAAGAGACCGTTGGATTACGGAGGTCTATCAGATTTTATAGTGTATCACCAACACCTAATTTATTTACTTTCTACTTCTTCTTCCCTCATCTTCCATTAATATTCATCAATAAAACCCAGAGAAAAAAAATTTAAACCTACTATTTAATCACTACACCACCATCATTGTCATCTTCATCTATCATCATCAACTCAAACCCAAATTCAATCACTCCACCATAACCATCCCAAAATTAAAAGAAGAAAAATCCATTCTTTTCAAAACAATAAAAAACCTGTCATAGGTTCAAAATTGAAGTAACGAAGATGATTTTATAAAAGGGTCAGAACTCAAAATCCATTCTTTCAGTTCAGAACTCATCATCACAAATTCTTCGGTGAATGCACATCCTTGCAAAGAACACCGTATAAAAAAGGTCAGAACTCACCAACAATTAAACCTTCATCCCCAATTCTTTCTCCTTTAATTTCAATTGCAAAACGATTGAAATTGATTTTTATATATATATATATATATAACATCTCAGCCACTACCGAACGGGTAGCTTCGATTCGAAAGGCAGATCTGGATTGAACAACAACAGGGATGGAAGGCTGCAACAAGTCCTTACAAAATAACAACAACAATATGAGACAATCTAATGGACCCAATACAAGCACAAATCTAGGTTGGATCAAAGGTAGATGTGATGCATGTTTACAAGAAGCTAATACATGGGGTATTGGAGCTGTTTTTCGTGATTCTTCAGGAATGACCATGGCCTCTGCTACTGATGAGTAAAACCGCAAATGCACGGTTCTACCGAAGTAGTAAAAATAGAGTATTGTTCCAACATAAAATTATGAATTTAATTAACTTTTAACAATGATTAGAATGAAAGTTTTAAAAGTTAAAAGGTTTGGTTTTTGTTTTGAAAGAAAATAACAATAATAATAAAGAGGCGCTTTGAGATTATTGGTTCATCATAATAACAAACCCTTCACAAACAAACTCTAAACCTAAACTTTATATTCGACCTACTTTCTAAAGACAAGTTTCTCTTAAGCGTATCAAAGCTTCTTTCGAAGTGCAGTGAGTGTGTTCCTCTAGCAACCACGCTTATTCTCATGGTTGATTGCTATTAGAATCCTTGAAGAATGAAACTTTATATGTCTCAAGGTTTGCTTGACTATTCTCATGTTTCGCAACCCTTGTCTAAATTCACTTATTCCAATATCAAAGCTCGGCTGTCGCTTTATGAATTGATATTTGAGATGATGAATTAACAAATACTAACCCTCCGCTGTCGCTTTATGAGTTTGGTATTTGTTAATTCATTATAAAAACGGTGAATTAGATTATAAAGTAGATTTATATAAAATTAGGGTTTATGACTTGGTTTGATTAGGATTATGTCATTAGACTTATCCAACAATCCCAAGACAAGAAGAGTCTACTCACTAACGTTCCTTGTAGACATAGAAGAGAAGAAGAAGAAGATAAACATAAAATAAAGGTGAACTTTTATTCAAAGAAACAATTGTCACTTATTATTTACAAGAACAAAAGATGATTTTACAAACTAGAGGGCTGCTCTATTTGTAGTCTAACATTGACTTGAGCCCCAAGAATTAAATCACTAAATTATTGCACAAGAAACCATGGGCTCTAAGTCAGAAATACTAAAATAGATAGTTTTTGTCAAAGAAGCAAAAACAGCAAAAGGGTAAAAGGGGCGCGCCACTTTGTTATATTTTTGCACAAGATCTTCAAATTCTTTGCACAAGATATTTTTGTATGAGATCTTCATATTTTTGGCATGAATCCTTGCACAAAATATTTTTGTATGAGATCTTCATATTTTTGGCACGAATCAGCTCCAATTCTCCTTTCTTTTGCTCCAAGACTAAATCTTTTGAATATTTGTTCCTGAAATATAATAACTTGCAATTGAAGTAAAATAGTTCTAGAAGGAAATAAAAACATATTAAATCTAATTAAAATAAACTTAAATATTAAATAAAAGACACTAATTAATGACTAATTATTGACTCATCGGCTACCTGAAAGGTTGACGAAAATTTCGACCCATCTCTCGCTGAAGCATTTGCGGTGTATAAAACTTTGGAGCTGGCTAAGGACTGTTCATTTCGAAACATATTTGTTGAAAGCGATTATGAGAAGATTATCAAGCTGATAAATAATGGAAAGGAAGCAGCTAGAACTTATCTCGGTTCGGTAGTGTCTAAGATTAGGAATTTGAAGGATTATTTTGATTTTGCTTGTTTATTTCATGTTAGCCGTAAGGATAACAATGAATCTCATTTACTATGAATCTCATGCATAAGCTGTGTTTTTTATTTTAGTTTTGATTGAGTTTTTGTATGAATGAGGAGCACAAAAATCCGTGTGATGAAGAATTTTTGAAAGAAAAAAAAATTAGGTTTTTTAATTTTATTTTATGAAGATGATGAAGGATGAATGAAGATGAAGATGATGGAAGAAGAAGAAGAAGAAAGTAAATAAATTAGGTGTTGATGATACACTATGAAATCTAATAGACCTCCGTAATCCAACGGTTTTTTTAATGGGATTAAAAATATCAAAATTGGACCAAATTGAATAAAAGAAATAAGTTATAGGACGTGTTTGAAAAAGTTAAGACTTATAAGACCAAATTGAAAAAAAGAAATAAGTTAAGGGATCGGCAGATCAATTAAGCCAAAAAAAAACATATATCATGAGAAAGGAACAACGGCGTCCAAAATTTCAGAGTTGTTCCGAATTTTAATGCTTAGGGATCATGGAAGAAAGCCAAGACTATTTCAAATTCTAGGTATAAATTTTATTTGGGGGAAACGAAGGGAAAGTAAAGCAGTTTTGACAAGAATATGCTTCTTTTTCTTTCCTCTCTCCATCTAACTGATGTTTAACGGTATTAGTAACAAGGGAGGTAAATGTGAATTGAAAATTAGAGGGGGTGTGTGTGCCATTTCACTATATCTCGGGAGAGGTCAATGTAATTTCCCCTTGATTATATGTGTAGATGTACAATAAGATTTATCAATTATAAATAGAGGTGTTTGCGGTGTGATTGAGTTCGATTTAAGGTTAAAAGCAATCTATATCGTAAAAGAAAAATCACTCGATTCGGTTGGTTTTTAAAACATTACAAAACCAAACTAAATCCATGCAATTTTAATTGATTTGGTTGGTTCGGTGTTTTTGTAAGAAAATACGTAAGTGAAAATACTATTAGTGTTTATGTTTCATGTTCCACTAAAGAAACATAACAAGTTACGTGCAATTTTCTATGTGAGAATTGTAGTGATTGATACCGGTAATAATAGTTTTACATTTCCTATTAGTGTATGAAGACACTTTGTAGTACATTGTTCACATTATCAAATAATAATCCACGAGTTGATATTTGTTTATAGGGTTAAATATGTTTTTGTCCCTGTAAGTATATTAACTTTTTGTTTTAGTCCTTCTGAAATTTTCCTTCAATTTTTAGTCCCTCAAAAATTTTCCATCTTTACTTTTGGTCCCTCTTTTAAAGTAAACTCATATGTAGAATGCATATTTTTGAATAAAATTTTTCTGAAAAAATTCAAAATATTATAAGAATCTCTCCCAAAAAAAATTAGAATTTTTTAACAAAACATGAATTTAATATGAATTTTTATATATTTGACGGTTAAAAATTTATAATTAATTTATGTTTTGTTAAAAAATTCTAATTTTTTGGGGGAATTTTTTTTACAATATTCTACAAATTTCTGCATAATTTCATTAAAAAAAATTAACTTAAAAATAAGGACCAAAAGTAGTGATTGAAAATTTTATAGGGACTAAAAGTTGAAAGAAAATTTTAGTGGGACTAAAACGAAAAGTTTGTATATTTATAGGGATCAAAGGCATATTTAACCATTGTTTATATAGATCACCGTATTAAGAAAGGAACTTTGTCTTTTAAATGTGATTCCCTAACTCTTCCAAATAACTCTTCCAAATAATGTTAAGCGTGGCAATTGATTTTTAAGAACTAAGATGCAATGAAAAGCATGAGTATACTAAAGGAATAAAACACAAGTAAATAAATAGTTGATTCATTTATTTCAAAAAAAAAAATTAGTTTGATTGATTGTGTGTCTACATAATTTATCAATTATGAGTGGTACTTAAAGACAAAATTATCAGAGCATAAGTCTTATTTGTAGTCATGATCTTGGTCGTCAAAGATCACACCTTAAGTTGTAATTCGGCTTAATGTGCGTGAACGTGTGTGAAAATATGATAGTTTTTTTCGTACGTGTGGCATCCTATGTTATGTGTTTTTTTTTTTTGAGAGAATCCTATGTTATGTGTTATTTTCTATGTTAAACAGTCAATTCTTTTACCGTTACACACTTTACACTCTCCCACAAACACACTCCTAATGCTTCTTAGATTATACTTGTGGAAAAATACTTAAACATAATGGTTAAGCACATATACAATGATGCACTTGTCCCCAAAATATTTATTTTATCTTATTTTTTATTATTAGAAAAAAATGTCTCTTCGTATATGTGTCTAAATACTATATATTTGGTCTTGTGATCATAGAAGACTAACACTATACTTGTGATTATTATCTCTTTAACTCAAAGATTGAAAGTGGACATTGAGACCGAAATATATCTTTTTTTTTTTTTTTTAGCAAGAGACCGAAATATATCTATTTACGTTGGTTTTGACTTTGACTCATTTATGACGTATTCACAAATCAAATCTATCATGAGTTTCTTTGCGGCTGAGAAATATTTGACTAGACAAACTTCGACTTAATGTAATCCTTAATCCTTATACTCCCTCCGTCCATATATCTAAGCACTCATTTGATTTTATTTTTGTCCCTAAATGTAAACCTCTTTCAAATTACTAGATGCATTTATTATTTTTCCCTAAAAATACCCCTAATTAATACTACTATCTTGTCTTGAAATATGAAAAGTCAAATTTAATACACATACAAACAAAGGACAATTTCGTAATATCAACACACAAAACAAACACATTAATTACACTGACAACTTTTCTTAAGAAATGTGAAAAAGACAATAAGTACCTACATTAAAGGACGGATGGAGTATTTCCTCTAAATTCCATTTTGTCCCCTTATTTTCATTGTAAATATCACAAAAATTCCAACAATTTCAAAAATTGAAAAAAGAAAATCCATAATTTCGTGTTTTATTTTTCAATTTTTTTGTTGGAAGTTATGCAATATAAATGAAAATTTTAAATTAATTTTTATTTGAAAAGTTCTAAAACAAAGACTCCCAACATGCGTTCATTGTTGCTCGCAAAATAAGCTTAATTATGAACACTATTTTAAGAAAAAAATGTGAGTAATTATGTTCTATTTTTTTTGCTTTTTAAAAAATCCAAAACAACATAATTGTTCTCTAGACATTTTATCTTAAAAAACCCTGGATCTTTTAAAATTTTAAAAACTGAAATGTATCCTTCAAAAATGAAAAGCTGAAACGTTGGGTACATAATTCTGTTTTCATTTTAAAAAATAAAACAAAATACGAGTTTTTTTTTGGTCAAGTAGCCTAGTGGCTAGATTCATACACATTATGTGTGGAGAAGTGGAGAATCCGGGATTCGAACCCCGGTCCCTCCCTGTTAGCTACCAACTGAACTACACTTACGGGACACAAAATACGAGTTTTAAATAAAATAGTAAATAACTATTTTATAATTTCAATGAATTTCTGGAATGTGGGAATTAAATGCGGGTTTTTAATAATACTCTTCTTTCACTTATCTTTGTTTGAGTTTAATGTTTCTCAAGTATAAAAAAGTTGACTATTGCTTTTTTAACTGTATTTTTTTTTTCGCGCAGCCTATTTTTTTCTTCAAAAATATCATTTATTTGGATTATATAATTTTGAACTCTGTTTCGAATTATAAAATCCGAAATTTCACAGAGTTTAACAAACTGCATGAAAAGGTTCTATTTCTCTGTAGGTTCAGCAAAATTTTATTATATAAAATTATATTAAAGACATGGGCTCATTCTAACAGAAATATGTAAAAAAAAATGACACAACTAACTGAAATATATATATATATATATATATATATATATATATATATATATATATATATTAAAAAATTATTATACAAATTTTAATTATATACATTTCAATTAATATGTCTCAAGGTCTAAGCTACAACAATCAAGTCAAAGACCTTCATCTCCAACCTTTTTATCATCAATAACCTTTTCCTAACTTCAATATTTTCAACATCTCCAAATTCAACTATCCTCATCAAATACCCTTTTAACATCAAAAATTTAATCTTTCCCAAAATTCATAGAAGATCTTCCCTTTTGTGTTGGGGTGAGACCATTATTTATGTCAAAACCTCAAAGAGCAGTTGAGTAAAAAAATGATTTGAATACATTCACGTAGGCTTGGAACTGCATGAAATCCACAGTGACCATCACTAGTTACATTTCTCACCTTTTCAATAAATTCATGCATGAACGACAAGATTTTGTCTTTGTTTGCGGCATTGACTTTAACCGGAGGTGGGTTAGGATTAAGAGACATATTACTTTTACGAGAACTTTTCCAATTTGAGCATATTGACTTGGTCTGTGAAGCCTATGTATCTCGAATGTGAGAGTCAACATACTCCGAAAGTGAAGGTGATCGTTTTGTTGACCGTACAATATGTTTATCATTCTTTGATGCACCTTTGTATTGAATTTTCTTGAAAGTGGAAGAGGACATATAGAGGTTATCTACAATAAAACAAACTGGCAAAACTGCTCTTTAATATGCACCTTCACGTAGTAATCAACATCTTTGAACTGAGCCTACATTGTACAATCCGAACTCAACCAGTACAAATTGGTTCACGTGTTTGAAAGGAAAACACATAGGAATGGAATTAGGATTGTTTTACAATCACATTACCTTTGTATTTAGACGAAAAATGGTTTGTATGATGTCCCTTGATGACCAGAATGCTACTCCAAATCACGTTTTGTTTTTCCAAATATGAGGTGTTTTTGGAGGTGTGTATAGTGTTTGGTGTAAAAAGTGGTGACCTTCTGTCATATTTTGAGCAAATCTATATATATGGAGATTTCAGATTATATAATTCGAAATATTTCCCACCTTTAGGGAATTTTTGGATAATCTGAACTGTGATATTTCCAATATCTAGGTAGTCTGTTCAGAGAAAATGAAAAAAATCAATGTTTCATATTATATAATCTGAGCAAAGAGTATTTTTGAAAAGAATAGGGTGCGCGAGAAACACATGGGTGAGAAAAGTAATGGTCAAAATTTTCTGTATTGTGGTGTTTTGGGCTTTGATTTAAGATGGATAATGATCCATTTAAGTTTTGGTAGGCCTTGGCGTTTCATTTTGGTAAAGCTTTGTTACTCCCACCCCTAGTTCTATACATTTCCACCAACTCCATGTTTTTATATAAAAGTACTTATGTTAAAAAAACATAGTTATATCCCTATATCTCTTTAGGCCATGTGATTCGCTAAAATTTAGGTTTCCAAAATAAACCAATTATAAGGTAAAATACTTTGATAGTTGGTCTAAAGAGAACTAACACTTTAAAATCACTCAAAACTCCAATAACAAGTCTCAATACCTATTGAAAGTCGAAGTTCACATTTATTCTCATTCTAACCAATGAGACAATGATTTGATCGATACCATTAAAAGAAGAGAAAAACAACAATGATATATGCCTCAAGACTCAACTCGTATTTGTTTTTCTTTACTTTTGTCAAACCAACATCAACTAGGTTCTCTTCTCATTCATGAGAGCAAAGATGATCATTAGTTTCTTCATCCAAAAAAGCAACATTAGTATTTTGAGTGATTTTCAAATGTTAATCTACCATAGACTATTTATTAAACTGGTTTACCATTAAACGGGTATGATAAATATTATTTCGTACTGTTCAAACATTCTAATATTTATATGTATTAACGGTAGAGACATTCACATTTGTGTTCCGTCTTCAGGAAACCTAGTTTTTGAAAGGAAAAAACACACAACAACATCTCAATCCTCAACCACATATATTATACCTTCCGGATCATTGATTGCAAAAAGTTTTTATAATTAAATTTGTGAACGATCAAATATGCTAATCTGTAATTCTAACAGATGAATTGTTTTTGTAGTAAAAGGAGAGATGAGTTGTCAAAATGATTATTAGGTCAGAGAAAATTATTTTAATTTTGATGATGTCTAAAATGAAACATAATTTCAATTTTTTTAAGCTAAAGAAAATACATTAAATTAAAAGTGGAAATACATAAAATTGAGAGGCAAAAATCTGACCCAGTAAACAAAAAAGAGCAACCCTAAAGGATAATACAAGTAAAATAGATATTAAAGGACATACCATGAAGGATAATAGCATAACCAATTAGCAAAATAACGTACATCTGAGCACAAAAATAGAATGTGAGAACGTTCACCATAGCCAAGCAAACAATATCTTCATTAAACCTGATCTTAAGCTTTGAAATTGGATATTAAATTCGACCGCCAACACGGTTGTAGATCCATCAATCCACCACTCGCCGCAACAGACCTCGACGACAACAAGTTTCAACTGCCACCTGAATCAAACATCCATAACAAAGGCCAAACTTTTTCAAGCTAACAATCAAAATGTAAAGTCCCTTTTAAAAAAAAATCAAAATATAACTATTTTTTAGTCTCTTGATATTTTTTTTCTTCATAATATTAAGGTTTTTTTATATTATAATTTGTGCATTGATCACTACTAAAAATAAATAAATCAGTTAAAAGTATTTAGAGAGATTTTTTTTTGATATTTTTCTCTAATTTCCTCATTAAACTTTGTGACGAGAGAATTAATAAACTTTTTTAATTTTCCCGTGCCTTACTTTCATCATTAACTTTGATTTTTCTAAAATGTTTTTATTTTACTGTTAACTAATATAAATATTTTATTTTCATTTCTTGGTTTTTTGTTGCAACAGTACAGGAAAATGAAGCACGTATCTACGATTAATTAGTTTACTATGATATGATTATGATGATATAAAGCTGTATAATACTTTCCAAGTAGGAGGTATATTCTTCTAAAAAAAGAAAAGAAGTAGGAGGGACTAAGGGATGAAGTTACTCCAGCACTTTGAGAAAAAGAACTCTTAGGAGTTCGGTGGAGTTCACCTTAACCTAAACATTGAATATTGTAGTATTATATTGAAGACTTAACACACAATTTGGGTCCTCTATTTTAGAAATTTTGACCAATGCAAGATTTTGTAATCTAATTTGATGATGTGATGATAAATTATTTACTTTTAACTCTCCTATCATTTCAGTTGATCTTATTTTGACTTTGTATATTTGATCAAAATTTAATTTAACACCATATTTTTTAAGACTCTTAGCGATCAAATAATTAGTTTTCATGTTAGGTACCATAGTTTATTGCTACAACATCAAATTAGATAGTCAAAATCATGAATTCATCAAATTTTTCAAAACGTTCTACAAAATTGTACAATTAAAAAAGAGATACTATAATTATGGTTTGACTTAAATAAATATATCAAAATTACATTTAAGTCAAAAGTTTATTATTTGTTATTTATTTTGAAAGTATCGAATAGTTTTAAATTTATGAGAAATTATGGAATTGATATCTCTCTCTATATAGGTATCTTGAACATAAGATGCAGGTGGCTCTCCTCTAACCCTCGAGCCACCCATACGCTAGAGCAAGGGAAATATAGTGCTGGTGGAAAGCTTTGAAAATAAATGATGAATCAAAATCCTCTAAACATACACGAGCATTTTCTTTAATGGACCAAACAACTCATCACTGATATGTAGGTGAACTTAAAAAATGCACTGAATTTTTTTTAGAGGATTTTGAAACTATTCTTTCTTTATAATGCTCTACCAAAAAAATAAAGAAAATGTCACTTAATACTATATGTATTCTATTAAGATTCCTTAAAAAAACACCATGTTTATATCATACATCTCAGTCGTCAATGAAATAATGACACGGGGTCACTTTACTTCCATTCCATCAAAAGGTTTAATTTGCATTTGTAACTGCGCAATTGCCACAAATTTCAGAAGCTTATAGACCGGAATTTGTCTAATGCAGCACTATAGGAGGATTTGTTGAATTCAGCAAAAACTGAATTACAATGATCACTGTCTTATGAACAAGTTATATACTTGACACGTTTTAAGCATATTGTGCACGTTTATTGCTGGTCGTACTTGTATACCAACATTTTGAGACACTTGAGTGAAAAATTGAATTCTACTCTCTAGGGAAAGGATTAACACATGAGCACATAAATTAAAGAGATTGCGAGATAGATGGGAGTTGTAATTATCATTAGATCTTGCATATCCAAATAAGTGGCTACTAATTGATGTTAGTGATTTACTACGTAGCCTAATTCTTCGCTTTAGATTTGAGTATAACTTATCAGCACATAGAAAAATACTTGAGAAAATGTAGAAAGAAAAAATAATTAAATAATACATATTTTTGAATGATTAATCGACACTATTAGAAAAAGCAAAATTAGAGAGGAAAATCAGTGACAAAAAAAAAGAAATCCGTTGCTAATCTCCTTGTCATAAAATTAAGTGACGGGATTAGAGAGTGATTTTATGTTTTTTCTCTCTAAATTTTCACTCGCTAATTTTTGGTTTTTTAGTAGTGTGATACACATTTTTGTGTGTGTATGCCTAAGTGATGTGCCGAACTCCTTGTGACCATGTAAGACTTCCTCCAACACAAAATTGACTTCTAAGTTGTGGGGATGTATTTCTTTATAAACTACTTATCTCTTTTTAATATGAGATTATAAACTTTTTTCATTAAACAAAACACCGTTACACTCATACTATTAGGCTTTGTGCATATTATACGCAATCTGACATATAGATAGACTATAATACCAATTGAATTTTGAACAAAACGTAACCATTCTTGTAAAGCACGCGGTAACATTTTTACAATAAGGTTGAAAGCGCTCAACATTTTAAGTTGATCATATATAAAACTGATTTCAAACATACACTTTAGGTAGGCTGTTTTAATAACCAACTTAAAAATATTTTTAAAACCGGTTCTTAGAAAGAATCGTCTTAAAAGCTCACTAGTAGAAAATATGCATTTGACATCAGAGGGTTTTCAGTTTTCACATCAACACGGAAAATACTTGAAGGAAAAGATACACACTCATTGTACTTCTTGTACTTGGTTTAGAGTTATTAATATATTTGTTCTTTAGAAAAAATTAGAGAAGAATATCCATAATACACCTTTCTATCGAACATAATTAATGTGAATGGTAATAGTTTATCAACTTGCTATTTGCTCACAATGACCTGTATGACCTTTTTAAACTCATATACCTTACTATCACGTGCATATAAATAGGAAAGTTGTTGCATTGAGTAGTACTTGTGATGCCAAAACAACAAGACATGATCTAATATCTTGTTTCATTTATCTATGGTACAATTTAAAAATTGAAAATTGAAAATTGAAGTATCTATATCGTTGATGGATAGGTTTGGTGTCAAATAAGAAAGCAATAGAAAGTTAGTTGAAGTTAATTAATAACTGACATAGTTAATAAGTTTTTCTGCAACATATATCCTTCATAAGATAATATATTCAATGTCTATTTTTGTCGCACTTCTTCTGTATGAGATTTAATGTTGCTTAGTAATTCAACTTTAATAGGTCATATCAGATATCCTGTTTATTATTCTTACTTGGTATTGAAATTTGATGCAGGTTATACTCTGAGCAATTACTTTGGAAGGGCAATTAGAACATCTGAGCATGGTGGTCGTGTCCGTGGTGTTGGACCAGGTTATACTCTGAGCAATTACTTTGGAAGGTCTTCACGCCTTACCCAAACATAGATGTTAGCCAACAACTCTCACAACTTCAAACAAATCTGGAAAGACAACTTAAAGAAAAATTTGATGCAGAGTTTGAAAAAAAGATGGTCGTCGAACGTGAGTTGATACAACAAGCATTTCTGGAGAAACTTAAGACTATAGGTTTCTCCCAAGCCTTGCAAGCAAATGAAGAAATTGAGCATAGTAGTCCTGAAAAAGTTGTTATGCATGGAAGCACAAAAGGTTCTTGTATCGTTGCACACGAAAATTACAAGGAGGACTTGACCATCGACAATGTTCAAAAATTGCAATGCATGCTTTTGAGAAGTGAAGAAGATATACGCATACCATTAGAACATGAGCCAAACGTCGAAAGGTTTTTTATTCCAGCAAAGTGTATTAGGCAGTTGTTGGTGGGTAATGCTTGGCTTGACTTTTCTATTCTACAACTTTGGTGCATGTAAGTACATTTTCTTTTTTACTGTTATCGATATGGATTAGTGGTATATCTTATCAATTCAATATTTAACTGTTAATTTTAAATTTGTCTAGGTCTATGCATCGTCTCTGTATCAAAGAAATAGATAGGATGTGTTTGGAATTTTGGACCCAATATGCTTGAGTTTCAATCCAACTGATCCCAGACTAAAAATAAAGTTCAAAGACACATACAAACTAGGTTGCTTGATTTGAACAAAGTGTGTTACTTAGCACCATATCTATATTCGTAAGCATATATTTAAAACAATGTTTTTATTATTTATCTTTGATAGCTTAAACCTTAATAATTGTTCTTCCACGTGTGCAGAGGACACTATCAGTTAATAATTATTTGTCCTAAGGAAAATATTTTAGTTGTCCTATGTTCATTGCACCAAGATCTTAATGAAGCAATGATTAAGATTGTTTCAAAGTAAGTGTATATTTTATGTTGTATTTGATATATTAATTACTTCCTACAACACTAAAATGTATAACTTACTTTGATGTTTTGTTTTGTTTTGTTTTTTAATTTTGTTGACATAGAGCTTTTGAGGTTCATCGATTTGCTCAGGCAATAGAAAGAAGCCTCAATGGTATCGTCCCAAAGTAAGTGTGGTGTAGATTCTGTTATTTTTTACGTTAATAAATGAAATTTGCTTTTATTTATTTATTTATATATATTCACTCTTAAAAATTGCCATTCATTTGTAGCCAAGAAAACAATCTAATGTCAATGATTGTGGATACTATGTGATGAAGAATATGCTAGATATTATCTCTGCTAATATTACTAAGTCTTGGATGGAGGTATTTTAATTTTATGATAACATGTTTATGCTATATGTTTTGCCAAATATAAACATATCCTTATTAATACTAATTACTTATATTAACCTACACATTGTAGGTATTCAATGATCCAACAACATTAATAGAAGATGAGTTATATGATTTGCGAAACTAATGGGCAACTTGTTTTCTTGACTTGTTTAAAGCTTAGGATTTATATGATATGTTTCAAAGCGAATCTCAGAATTTGACATTTGGAGAGATATTAGAATTTTGAACAAACGTGCAGCTGTCTTAATGCGTGGTGGTTTGGGTGTGTGAAGTGCGATTATGCTGTTGAAATAACTTTTTCGATTGATTTTATTTTTTGTAGCTGAAAATTGATTATGATGTGGTTGAGATGAGATGATATTGTCGTTGCTTATGACTGAGATGTTGTGGCTATGCTGGCAGCTTATTTACAATGTTGATTCTACTGTTGATTTTTTGTTTTGTTGATATTTTTGCCCAAAGATGTTGTATTGGAATATTCCTAGCTACATTGTATTCATATGCCTTTTGTATATATATATTGGAATATTGACGTGGAAAGGTGAGGATTGATTATGTAATATCCAATTAGATAATATAACTTCATTTTTGGCATTAAAATTATCCATAATTTGTTTTCATTTTATTAATATAAAAGAAAAGAGTAGGTGTCAAGCTTATTTGATAAGCGATATAAAAAAAATTATTTCACAACAGTGGTTTTGAGAGCTGATGTGAAAAATTCATTGTCAAATTTCAAAGTATGTATATTACAACAGTGGTATAGAAACTTGATGTAGAAAGCAAGATTTCACATCAGTCGATATGAAAGGATGTGGACTTACCACATCTGGTCACCTTACATCAGTTGCTAACTGATGTGAAAACTCAATTCCAACTGATGTGACAACTCTGTTCTGTGGTAGTGGGTGTTACATATGTTTTAAAAACTATTGATACTTTTATGTATATTGATCCTTTCTCTCAAGTATCTCGACTTCGCCCAGTATATGACACTCAATAGCAGTAGTGTCTATGTATGTTTTCACTCTATTTTTTTTCTCTTCCTCCTTTTTTTTGTTGAACGCATTTATAAAATATATGAAATGGTCATATATGTCTCTCATTGTTCAAGCATGTATTTATTGCTCATGGGTTAAATGTGTATATCTACATGTTTATGTAACTTGTTAGTGTTAAATGTCTTACTAATTATGCTACAAGTCCAAACATTTTTTATGTTTATGTCTTAAATGTTTTTACAGATTCATGCATATATGCACATTTTCGGTTCAATGTGTTCATGTATTAAGATGGACATCACGAGTTTTGTTTGTGCCACTCATGTTGGATCAGTTTGAAACTTCCAAATATATTTGTTCTCGTTTACATTTTTAATTTGCACTATTGATTTATTTTGGTGTGCTATTCTTAATTAGTGTTTTTTTTTACTTATGTTACAATATAATAATTGAATTCATGGAGCTCATCGATTATGAGAAATATCATGATAAAATCGTTAATGTTATACGGTTAAAGGATGATGTTAGTATCTAATCCTGGTTAGAGAGCTATAATCAATTTATTAATAATAGGTCATATCAATATATTTAGAAACATAAACAATGGCTATCAGATAAACATATGTGTAATATATGCAAAATGGATTTCATTTACCTATACTAGTTTTTCTCACTTTAGGTTCCATATCTTATGAACAATGATGGTGTATATGTATAAAACCATGGAGAAGCAGCTAAGAATAACTGTGAAGCATCTTATGATGAAATGTTCTAATTTTCCATATGAGAAAATTAGTCGGAAAACATTGAAGAATGATTGTGTTGCTGTCTATGAATCTGAAAGGAAGAAGTTAAAGTCAACTTTGAGGACAATAAATAAGATTTGCTTGACCACAAATTTATGGAAGTCGCAAAATCAAAAGATAGAATACTTGGTGCTAACTGGCCATTTCATTGACGCTGATTGGGTTTTGCAAAAGTGCGTTCTCAATTTTGTTCATGTTCCTCCTCCTCGACGCGGTGTTGCTATTACTGATGAAATCTTCAAATGTCTTAATGAATGGGGCATTGAAAATAAAATATTTAGTGTGTCAGTGGATAATGCATACTACAATGATAGATGTTTGAAACAACTAAAAGTTCTACTTTCAAGACGCCAAAAATTAGGGTTGGATGAAAATTTGTTTCATGTCCGTTGTTGTGCCCATATACTAAACTTTCTTGTCCAAGATGGTATTGGAAAAATAGCAGAAATAGTTGAAAAAGTGCATGACAGTGTGAGGCTTATCAATTAGTCTGAAGCAAGATTGTGAACATTCTCGAAAATAGTTCAACAACTAAAACTTGGTGGTAAAAAATGAATTCTTAACTGCCCTACTCGCTGGAACTCCACATATCAAATGTTGTCAGTTGCAATGCAGTTCAAATAAGCCTTCCCACGTTTTCAAGACCGAGAACCAAGTTATACAACTCTTCCAGATGAAGATGATTGGGAAAAAGTTGAAAAAGTTTGCAAGCTGCTAGAGGTATTTAATTTTGTTACAAATATAATTTATGGTAATGAATATCCAACTGCTAATTTATATCTTGCTGAGGTGTTTTGAATCAAGAAAGTGGTAGATAAAGTTGTTCAAGATGAATCTAACTTCATGAAAGACATGGCAAACACGATGAAGGAAAAATTTGACAAGTATTGGAGTCAGTGTAATCTTGTTATGTCACTTGCTTCTGTTTTGGACCCTAGGATCAAAATAATGGGCGTAAACATGTGCGTTCCTTTAATTGACCCTGGAGATGAAGCTAGAAAAAATATAGAAAAGGTGCACAAGGCTCTTAATGATATGTACCTAGAGCATGTTGATATGCTTCAAGAGCATGGAGAAGAAGACTCTAGTAAAACTACTGCTGATCAAAATGGGTTGATATTCGAGCCAACAAGAGACTCAAGGTGGTCACAATTAATGAATTATGTCAAAGAACAACAAGCAATTCTTGCTGTAAAATATGAAGTTGAAGAGTATTTGTATGAGCCACCTTACAAGCCTAATGATAATGGTCATATGTCCTTTTATGCCTTGGAATGGTGGAAGTTGAATAGCGGAAAATATAGAGTACTGTCTCATATGGCAGCAGATGTTCTTACCATTCCAATATCTATTGTGGCTTCATAATCAACTTTAAGCGTCAGGGGATAATTATTGACTCATTCTGAGCTTCTCTACATTCATCTACTCTTGAAACTTTAATTTGTGGCGGTGATTGGCTTCGAGTATTGCACGGAATCAAGAACAAGCCTAAAGTAATATATAGTTTAATCTTTCAAAAACAGTGTTGATGATTTATTGATATTTTCATTAATAGGTGGAGTAGGTTCTGACAGAAATCACATTATTCTCTTGATGTTAAATAGACATGTTCTTTATTTTTCCATTAAATTGACAAGAAAATATTGTGAAACTAATATCACTATGATTGTTTGATTTGATGCTCATTGTTCTTGACTTGTATATAAAACTTCTATTAGTTGGATGTGTTGTTTGGAAATAAAGCACTTTGTAAATATAGAACGTATCTGACATATCTTTGAAATTATAGCAGTTTTGGAAATACAACCATAATATGTTAAGTGAGCTATTTGACAATTAATGAAGTCTCTTTAGAAATATAGTATTTTCCTTCAAATTTACCTCATCCTTTATAGGTACGTTCCTAAATTCATGGACTTGTTATAGGTTCTTTCCTTATATACTGAATGAAACATGAGCTTTTTTGTCTAACACAAGCATTATATGGCATTTAGGAGCTTGTATTAGGATTTCTAGCAAAAGTCCAATACCTTTTATTGTGCTACTGTTAGCATACTATAGGTGTTCCTCTATTGAGTTGTTTACTGATATGTAGACATTTTTAAGATGTTGATCCACTTTCTTTCTCATTTGTTGTTTAGAATTGTTGCTGTTTTGGAGTCCTCATCATGTGTGAAGTTTGTTGTTGTGGATATGAGTAAAGATTAAGTTGAAGGTTGTTGCAACAGTGATTGTCATAATTGATACAATTTTGTCTTGGAGTGGCGTTCTATTGAAGTATGAGATTAGAGGAATATGTTGAGAATGATCTCAATTCTAATTATTGAATTTTTTCGGGTTTCTTTTTGCCCCTATTACGTGTATCAGATATTTTTCTGCATATTTATGTTGCTTTGAACTTTGTATAATTTGTGTCTATCTGTTTTGGAGTCCTCATCATGTGTGAAGTTTGTTGTTGTGGATATGAGTAAAGATTAAGTTGAAGGTTGTTGCAACAATGACTGTCATAATTGATACAATTTTGTCTTGAAGGGGCGTTCTATTGAAGTATGAAATTAGAGGAATATGTTGAGAATGATCTCAATTCTAATTATTGAATTTTTTTCGGGTTTCTTTTTGCCCCTATTACGTGTATCAGATCTTTTTCTGCATATTTATGTTGCTTTGAACTTTGTATAATTTGTGTCTATCTTTTGTATGCCTGCGGTAACTTTTATTTTAATTCAAAATTATTAATTGTTTTTAAAAATTAATATAAAAGGTCAAAGATCGATAAATTTTGATTTTTTTTTTTTACAACAAAATTGGAGTTCATGTGAGTTGAGAAAACGAACTGAACCTAATGAGCCGAACCGAACTGTTCGTGAACTTTAAAAGAGCTAAACTCGAGCTGAAAAAAGAGTTCATGTCGAACTCGAGCTGAGTTTTGAGCTGAACCAATTCTTATCGAGTCAAGCCAAGCTCAAACGAGTTTGACTCGACTCGGCTCATTTCCAGCCCTAGAGATAAATAATCAACTAGAGATTTCTCTCGATGGATGATTATCAACCGAGAGGAAAAAAAATTGTTTTTACCAACATTTTTATCAACGGAGATCAATCTGAAATTAGAGTTAAACTTAAACGACGGATGACGTAATTTTGTGAATGTTTTTAATTTAATTTTTGCTAGTCTGAAAAAATCTTTTAAGTATAGGTTATGAAACAACCAACTTAAACATTACATTTTTAAGAGCGGGTGTAAAACCAACTGAGATGGTTCAGAGTCACACATTCTTTGCAGGACGATTTAAATCACATCTAAAGGTAGCTTAAATAGATCCTTTGAAACCGGCTTAAAAGTTCTTGTGTATTATGTTGAGTAGCACGATTCAGTCCAACTAAGAGAGAATAAATTGGGAGAAAGATAGATTATTTAGAAATAATAGAATGAAGAATATGATACAACTAGGGTAGGATACACCTTTATCTAATGATCCCAAGTTAATTAACTTAAAAAACTTCCACTAAACGTTACTAACTTCTAACCAATTATATCAAATCTCTAAGTATATCTAACATATTGATATTAATTAGTGCTATATCTTCTCAAGTGAGTGGTGTCTTTATGTCTTTTGATTTTTCCTCGTACGTACCATTTTCTCATGCACAATTAGTCATTTTGCAGTCCACTTCAAGATCGTGGTCATGATGTGAGTGAGTCCCTTTCTGATTCGTGGAGAAGGACGTAGAAAACAAATTATAACATGAAAAGCTTTAGTTTGAGGCCACTAAAAAAATATATTTCTGGTTGGACAATGATTCTAGAAGTTAAAAAGTAATGAGGAAGACAAAAGCTTAAGGAAAAAAAATGCAAGGTCTGAAGCATTTCGTATGAAAAATGCCCAAGTTAAATATAAGAAAAACCAAGTTTCACATATTTGCAGGATAAGATCTAGCTAGAGATTTTGTACAAAAGAAAAAAAAAAATCTAATTAGAGTTTATAAAGAGATGCACCCCTAACCCCTAATCTAATAAGTCGGTTTTGTAATAATGAGTTAAATTCAATATAAAATTTTAATATATATGGTATTAGAGCAACATTAGCGCTGGTTGGTAACACTTAAATTGCTTATAGATAACGACAACAATAAAGAACTAGCATTGCAGTACTAATGACATGACAAGTGAGTGAAGTAAAACTTAGCTCACGACAACTAGAAGTTACGGCAACTAATTCTACTTGGACCAACTATTATCCTTTTTATTATTTAAATATTGAAGCAACGGTAATAATTTGGCACTGCCTATTTTTTTTTAAAAAACAACGGTAATAATTCTAAACCAACGGTAATAATTTCCATGATATCTATCTTCCTATAAATTAGTATAGTTACTGCCTCATATTTTTTTACACACAATTTCACCTTCTATATTTTGTTCTCTTGTTATCTTTTAATCTCCAATCATATTTGAACTTTTTTTTGTCAAATGGATCCCTTTTTTTTGGTCATATTTTTTGTTATGTATTATTTTGAATTTCAATAAAAACGTAGTTTTTATGTATTATTGTTGTGTACTTCGTATCATTTTTAATTTTAATATTATATATTTATCATTATTTACAACTTGTTTTGGTAAAA